>Ga0307445_10000301_pt1 | contig 25804 bp, 23 predicted proteins | sample SalMarSW160330MG_FD_202147 | JGI IMG/M metagenome (GOLD analysis project Ga0307445, IMG submission 202147) | Salt marsh sediment microbial communities from the Plum Island Ecosystem LTER, Massachusetts, United States - SW1603-30 | ecosystem: Environmental > Aquatic > Marine > Intertidal zone >... | reverse complement strand
GTTGCAAGCATGGCTTACGCTATCCCCCTCTTCGGCACTATCGCCCTGCTGTCGCAGCGCAGCAATGCCTGCTCGCGCGAAATAACCGATGAATTCCGGGAACAGATTTGGCGTTTCTAGCATCCCGGGTAGCATCGTCGCTCAGGAGGCTTTGCGCGCCGAGACCAGCAAATAAGTCTTGCAGACGCGGGCCATATAGGCGGCCACAAGCTTGCACACCGGCGCCGCGGCAAGGCTTCGCGCCAAACTCATGCGCCCGGCGCGGCGCTCCACGCCCGGCCAACCCGCCAGGTTCTTGCGGAACCCGCCGACGCAAAGACCAGTCGCGTCGGTCACGTCGATTGAGACGAAGCCGGCGGCGGCGAGACGATCACGGTACTCGGCAATGCTCGCGACCCGGTTGGCGCTCGGGATATGCCAGAATTCCTGCAACGCATTGGAAACCGGCCGGAACAAGATGTCGGACAGGACCAGCGACCCGCCCGGCTTGAGCACGCGATGAGCTTCCTTAAAGAATCTGTCGCGGGTGTCGAAATGGAACGCCGCCTCGACGCAGATCACCGTATCAAAAGAATTGTCGGGAAAAGCCATGTCCGTCGCGCTCATGACCTGGAAGTCGCAAGCCGGGACGCGCTTTCGCGCATCGGCAATCTGCTTTTTGGAAATGTTGATGCCGGTGATCATGCCGGGCGGATAAGTCTCGGTCAGCCGCTTGGTGGATGCCCCGAGCCCGCAGGCCACATCGAGAATGCGGCCTCCTGTGTTGGCGCTGCTCGCGGCCAGCCGATCGACCAGCGCATCGCACGCGTCTGCTTGCGACGTCGCCCCTGTCCCCCAATAGCCGAAATTGAAATAGCCGCTGTTGTCGTAATAGCGGCGCTGATAGCGGCCGCGCATGGTGCGGTCATAGACGCGGATCATTCGCTCGCGCGCTGACATTCTCGCCGTCTCCTCTCAGCCGGCTGCCGGCAGGTCGACCAACTCGTGGATCGAGCCGGAAAACGGCGTGCGCCTCGGCGCCGCTTCCTTTTCGCGCAAGATGATTGGCAGACCGGGATAAGGCGTGAGCGTGATGGCGGTGCGATAGTCTATGCGCGCCTGCGGCGCGAGCTCGACGCGATAGCGTGAGAGCGTCGCGGCGAGCGCGATCTTGACCATTTGGTTGCCGAACAGCGTGCCTGAACACATGCGGCTGCCGGCACCGAATACCGGGTATTCGAGGGGCGAGCGCTCCAGGCCCTGCCAGCGCTCCGGCATGAACTTGTAGGGATCGCTGTAGAGCTCCGGCGCGCGGTTGATCAGGTAGGCGCTGATAAGCACACGCATCTCGGCCGGAATGCGCACGCCGCCAAGCTCCGTCTCCGTCCACGACCGCCGGCCTTGTAGCGGCACCGGCGGAAACAGCCGCATGCCTTCCTTGGTCACGCCATCCAGCAATGGCAGTGCGCCGATCTTGTCCATCGAGGGCAGGCCGCCGCCGACCGCGTGATCGATTTCGTCGGTGAGTGCGGCAGCAATCTCGGGATGTTGGGTGAGCAGGACCAGGGTCCAGGCAAAAGCGTTTTGACAGGTTTCATAGGCGGCGCCGAAGGTGAACATGAGAATGCCGCTGATCAGCTTGTTGGAGGGCGGGTCTCCATTCCAGTCCGGATTGTTGACCAGCACCGAGAAAATATCCTTCGGATTGAGATCGCCCCGCTTCTCATCGGCCCATTCATCGATCGCGCGTTGCAGCTTGGGCACGGTGAGCAGCCACTTGATATAGGCGCGGCCTCCCCAGGTGGCGACGACCCCTTGGTTGATCATTTTGGCAATCGGCAGCGCGCGGGCGCGGTCGGCGCCGAACAGCAGGCTGATGGCGAAATCCTCCATCAAGCCGTTAGCCAGCGGCATGAAATCGGTCGGACGGTTGCGCGGCCAGGCGTCGACGGTCCGCTTGGCGATCGCGGCCATGTCCGGGCTCATGCCGGCCACCGCAGGCTTGCTCAAAGGCAGCGAGAGCAGCCGGCGGTAATGCGTGGCCGGCGCGCCGCGTAAGCGCGGCACGGCATATCTGAGCGATCCCGCGCCGGGCCTGACCGTGCGCCAGGCGTCCGAATTCAAAATCACCGTGCGGTAAAGCCCGGGGTCGGCGATGCAGGACAAAATTTGTGGGCGTCGGCGGGTCGAGTGCGGATATTGGAGGATGACATAGCGCCCGTTCTTGGCGTGCAAGCGCCTTGTGGCCGAAATCGGGTTCCTCAGAATTTCAGTTAGGACCGGCAGCGAACGCAACCGCCCAAAATAAGCCGGATTGACTGCCTCGGCACCCATCGAACGCCGCATCCCTTACGCTGGTAACAAGCACCCTCGGCGGAGGCTGTGTTTGGCGACGGGCCGCGCGCCCTAGGCCACACACAACACACACGCGCTCGGGACAAGGTGCCCGCCCAGTGAAGTGCGGTCAACAAGCCGATCCACCAAATTAAGGCAGCGGCTTAATTGCCAGCGTAGATTGTGAGCGAACATGAGGCGGCTGACGAGAGAACGGATATTTCGCGCCCGCTCCGCGAAGAACGCCTGCCAATCTAACGGGCCTCGGTAAAGCGGCCATAGGCCCGGATCGCCGCATAGGCGAGAAGGCACAGAATGAGCAAGCCGGCGATCGCGGCCAGCACGCTGTAAACGATCGGCATGCGGCTGGCGCCGGCAAACCCGAGCATGTCATAGGCCCGCACGGTCCAGACCACGATCAGGGCAATGCCAGTCGCGAGCAATGTCGCGGCCACTACAAGCGCCCATCGATTGATCCGGCGGCGGCGTTCGAGCGTGGCGCTAAACATGCCGGACCGTAGCACGTCCGGCTGGCGGACCTAAGGCCCGGTATGGCGTGTCCGGGTTCGCGCGTCAGATCACGCCGGCTTTGTCATCACCGCGTAGTCGGCATACCCGCGATAGAGGTGCCTGAATTCCAGCCGAGCGCCGGTGTCGCTCGCCAGTTTGGTGAGTTCCGGCTCCAGGTCCGCCCGCGGATGCACGGAGAATTGACGCAACCACGCGAACAACACCGCCTTGAACCATTGGGGCCAAGCCTCCTGCTGACCAAAGTCCAAAAGGTGCAATCGGCCGCCGGGACCGACAGCTTGGAGCGCCTGCGGCAGCACTTGCCGCCATTGGGGGATCATTGAGAGAGCATAAGAGATGAACACGCGGCCCACATGCCTCTCGCCGCACAATTCCGATAGTTCGAACGCTGTTGCGTCCGCCTGATGCACATCGATGCGATCGGAAAGCCCTGCCCGCGCGATCGACCTGCGCGCCGTCTCAAGCATTGCGGGCGAGATGTCGAAACCGACGAAGCGCGCGTTCGGACAGCACCGCGCCGCATGGATGAGGTTTCGGCCGGTGCCGCAGCCAATTTCGAGAACCGTCGATCCGTCATCGGGCTGCAACTCATCGAGCAATCGATCGCGCCCAAGCAAATAGTATTTACGTGTCGCGTCGTAAATGTAGCGCTGATATTTGTAGATGCCGTCCATGTGATGGGCGGCATCCAGCGTCGCGCCAATCACGCTGCCGCCTCCGCCGGCTGGTAAACATAGAGGTGGAAACCGCCGTAAATGGACGACCGGTCCTTCGCCGTCAGCGCGCGACACGTCTTTGCGTCATAGGTGAACTTCGACAGGATCGAGTCCGGTACACGGCCCGGGAGAATGCTGTCTTCGCCGGCGGTGCGGAAGATCACCCGCGCACCCGGACGCGCCGTCCGCTCGATCTGGCGCCACAGATCGTTCAGAATTTCGTCGCTCATCCAATCCTGTGCGTCCAGCAGCACGTAAGCATCGAGTGATGTGTCTCCCTTAGAGGCGAGATACTCGGTGAGCGAGCAGTGCTGCACATCGACGTCACCGATCCGAGCACGCAAATTATCGAAATTCTCCCGCAGCAGATAGGGCGGCAGAGGTCCGGCGCCGTAGCGCCGGCCGAAGGCTTGCCATGCGAAGTAGTTGTCGGAGAGATCGAAACCGCATGCCAGCCGCTCTAAACGCTGACGCAGCACGTTCGACATGTGGGTCTCGTTGCCTTTCAGGACATCGAACTGCGATGGCGGGATACCGAGTCCGAACAAGGCCGACGGCTTGTTGAGTAGCCAACGGATGTGCCGCTTCTCGAACAGTGGGGCGAGCTCGCTCTCGAAGATCTGGCGCTGCTCTTCGAGACTCTTGGCGGCGAGGATTTTTCTGGGGTTGCACCCGTGCATCCGCGCCAGCAGATGGCCCGCGCCAATGAAGGTGCCCAGCAGGCCGTGCCGATAAAGATTGCGGCGGAAATAGCCAATCCGCCGGCGGCCGAGCAGATTGCGCGTTTCCCAATAGCGCCGCGACGTCTCATCGAGATTCGGCCGGATATAGTCCTTATAGGCGCGCACGTTCTCATGCGCATCGGCCTCGGCCAAAAAACGGTGGAGCGCGCGGTAGTCCAGCAGGTTCCGGATCGCCGCAAGCTTCAGTCTGTTCAGCGCCACGTGCGCCGGATTGAGATCGATGGCCGTGATTCGGATCGGGGCCGTGGCGAGATAGCTCAGAATATTGCAGCCGCCCGACGCAATCGCGACCAGGTGTTCGCCTTGCTTAAGGGACAAAGCTTCCAGGTCTACCAGCGGATCTTCCCAGATTTGCGGATAGACGAGCCCGGAAAACGCCAGCGTGAACAGCCGCTCCTGGATGCCTCGCTTGGAAATCGGCTTGTGGCGGTGCACCGCCTGCCGCAGCCGTTTGTTCTTGCTTCGACGCCGTTGCTGCGTCCCATCTTGATAATTGACGCCGCCGGCGCAAGTCGCCCCGGACTCTGCCCGGTTCCGGGCAAGAAAAGTGAACCGCATGCTTTCGCCCCCGTTGTGAGTCGCGAAATCCAAGCATCACGACATTTTCATATCCGGATTGTGACAAGGGAGGCCCGTTCTGAAAGCAGCCCCCTGCTTTGGGCCATGAGCGGATAGTGAGGCCCGGTTTGGCGATGTGCGGTTTGTGCCTGAAAGCCGAAAGGTCTCGGCGCCGAAATCATTCCGCACCGCATCATAAGCGGATATTCCGGGTTGACACCGAAGCTCCCACGGGTTGGCTACGGATGCTTTTCTTTTCGCCCGCTTTCCACGGAGCAAGAATGCCGCGCAAGCTCGCCCTCCACTGGCAAATCCTGATCGCCATCGTGCTCGCGGCCATTGTCGGGTCGATCGTCAAGCACTTCACCACCGACGCCGCCACACCGGCCTTCCTCGGCGTCAGCTATGTCTCGATGTTCAAGTTTGTCGGCGAGATCTTTCTGAACGCCTTGAAAATGATCATCGTGCCCCTGATCACATCGTCGATCATCGTCGGCGTTGCCGGCATCGGGTCGGGCGGCAATATCGGCGCGCTTGGCGGGCGGACCCTGCTGTTTTACGCCGTCACGACGCTGGCCGCGATCCTGATCGGCCTGTTCGTCATCAATACCGTCGCGCCCGGCTATGTCGACGGCAAGCCCGCGGGCGACATCCTGGCGCTCGAGGCGCCGGCCGCGGACATCGGCGCGAAGATCGAAGGCAAAGGCGCCGGCGACGTCGTGGACGTGTTCAAGCGCATGGTGCCGCCCAATATCGTCAAGGCGGCGGCCGAGGGTCAGATGTTGGGTTTGATCTTCTTTTCCCTCCTGTTCGGCTACTTCATGACTCATCTGTCGCACGACTATGCCGAGCCGTTGTTCAAGTTCTGGAATGGCGTGTTTCACGTCATGATGAAGATCACCGAGCTCATTATGAAATTTGCGCCGATTGGCGTGTTCGGCCTGGTCGCCGCGGTGATTGCCGAGACAGGGTTTGCGGCGGCACAGCCGCTCGCCGTCTTCGCGCTCGCCGTGGTCGCGGCGCTTCTGTTGCACTCGCTGATCACGCTGCCTTTGCTGTTGCGGTTCGTCGGCCGGGTCAAACCGTTTGCGACCATGCGCGCCATGGCCCCGGCCCTGCTCACCGCCTTCTCGACCTCTTCGTCGTCGGCGACCTTGCCGGTGACCATGGACACGATCGAAGAGAAAGTCGGCGTGTCGAACGAGGTGTCGAGCTTCGTGCTGCCGCTCGGGGCTACGGTCAACATGAACGGAACCGCGCTCTATGAATGCGCCGCGGCCATGTTCCTGGCGCAGGCCTATGGGCTGGAGCTCAGTCTCGGCGTGCAGTTCACGGTCGTCACCATTGCGCTTCTGACCTCGATCGGCGTTGCCGGCGTGCCCTCGGCCTCGCTGGTGGCGATCGCCATCATTCTCGCCGCAATCGGTTTGCCGGTGGAAGCGATCGGCGTTCTCTTGGTGTTCGACCGCGTGCTCGATATGTGCCGCACCAGCGTGAATATCTGGGGCGATGCCTGTTGCGCCACCATCATCGCCAGACTCAGGGGCGAGACAACCAAGGTCGATATCGGCGGCGGGCGAAAGCGCTAATATGCGAGTGCGTTCTATTTGCCGACATCAAGCTCGTCGGCACGCCTATCCGCTCAGTGCCAAGAGCTGAAGCGACGCGCAAGGCGGCATACGCATTCTTCGGTCAGCCGGGAAGAGCCTCTGGCAGGCCACAGCCAGGCTTAGGACTCTCCAGGCAGGCCTTGATACGCTCGATTTGATCGGCATTCCCGCATTGGCCGTCCGCGTAACCGTCAAGCACGTGACGGGACGTTTTCGACAGCACCCAACCCAGCGGTGCGCTACCCGCAGGCACTTTGCACTGACCAAAATGGAAATAGGCGCCACCCATGCGTTGGGCTTGTGCCGCAAGGTTCAGGAACGCCTGCCTGCCGAGGGCACCGCGTAGATTCAGCATCGTTACCATTGGCTTGAACATCTGATGCCCACCGGGTGTACTCGTGCCAATATAAGGTTGCTCGTGCCAATCATCTTGCGGGCGCAAAAATTCAGGATCGCTGGTGATCTGGATGACAATCGGCACCAAGTTGTTTTTTTTGAATACCGGTTCAAGTTCCGACAAGATCTGCGTCAAGGTTATCGCGCCAAAATTATCGAAATAACCACCGTCAACAACACTTCGCACCGTGCCATGCTCATCGATTTTTGCTCTGCCTGAAGGCCCAACGAGCGGAAATCGAGCACTGACGTTAGCAGCAGAACTGGCAACAAGATCCCGTTTCTCGCTCTTCAAAATATCGGCAATGTCGGCGATGTGGCAGTGACGCGCGTTCCTGCAGTCAAGCCTGAGGCTGCTCGCCACCGCCCGGCTTCCGCTCTCGACAATCGTGCCGTTCAGGATCAGGGCGGGCCATCCAGGGCTATCTTGCCAAAGCTCGAGAAAGCCGTTTTCGAGACTGACCGGACAAGGCTTAGCCTCCCCGGAGTCCTCCTTAGGGAGTACACGATTGCACGCCTGTTCGAAGGACTTTGACCACGCTCGTTCCAGAGCTTCAGCCCGATCGGACAATGGCAATCCAGGGATCAAGTCGCGTATGAACATCGACGCGAGGGTCGGCGAAAGGAAGTCGCCGGAGGCAGCCGACTTGGCGATCTCCTTGATGCTCTCCTTGTCATCGGGGGCCGCAGTCAGCGCGGCGCGATAGAAGAGCGCGCCGACGGAGCCTCCCGACACGCCGCTTATGAGGAACAATTGCTTGTCGAAGTCCGGTATGGTTGCGTTCAGCTCGCCCAGCACACTTGCGGTCCAATAGGCAGCCCGGCTGGCGCCCCCGGCCGTGGCGACGAAAACAACCGGTTGCGGTTGCGCCGAGTTGCCTCCCTCATCGCTGGCCACGAATTTATCGAGGAGGTCGGAGGGAGTTGCTCTGGCATCGACAGCCTTCTCGGTATCTTTCAGGAAACGCATATAGTGGGCGTCCAGAAAGCTCAGCGCGAGCGCCACGCATACCAGAATCAAAAACCAGGGAAAATTCGACACCCTGTTCAGCATGACGATGCCGGTCCCGATGATCAGCATGACCGTCAGCGCCAGCATTGCGACCGCGAAGGGTCCGAAAATCTCGCCAAACCCCAGAGGCCAGACTGCGGCGGCAATCACGCTCACAACAACAATGGCGCCGAGTACCTTCAGTGCAAACAAAACAAACCGGCCGAACCGTTCCGTGAGGTCTGACCAATTCGTCGCCGGGTTTCTCACATTCCCCGTTCTCTTATCCAGCTTTCTCGCCACGTGATGAATGGCTCCGCCCGTTTGAGCGAGCGGCCAAAGGTTTCTTTCGGATGCCCATTGAGCCGCTTTAGCAATTATTTTCTGGACGCTGGGGATGAAGGGAATGAACATGAGGGCTATCGTCAGCGCTATTGCGAGACAGATAAGCGCGTTATCGATACCGTCTCTGCCGGCGAAGACAACAAACCCCGCAGCAACGATCAATGGCACAAGGAGTCCAAGAAAGCGGGGTGCCCACTCACGCACGCAATAAATATTGGCAACACGCCGGTCGGCATCTGCAATCGCCTCTGGGGACCCTCCTTCGAAAGGTGGACGGGGAAACAGCCTTCGATAATGATCGAGCGTCTCCTCTTCCTTCTCGAAACGGAAGACCGACGAAATCCGGCACGCTGTCCAAACCAATACTGCAAAGCAGAATGTTGCGGCGTAGAACCAGATATGCGCCCAAGGATCGTCTGCTGGGTCCGCAAGTCCGTACTCAAGCAGAACATCGCGGCCCTGCTGCGACCATGGTTCGAACAGAAGCGCGAAGAGGATCGCAACGGTGAGGAGTCCGGCTCGAGATGGTTTCAAGCCGACCCACAAATCGTGGGTTCGGGACCGCAACCATCCCATCAACATGACGAGCGCCGACTGAACCCATTCAGTCAAGTTGCTGATCATTTCCTGCCCCTGTAGCCCAGCCACTCACAGGGATAGTCACACTACGTATTATATCACAGCACGACAACTAGGACTATGACCATCATCGCCAGGCTCAGGGGCGAAAAAACCAAGGTCGATATCGGCGGCGGGCAAAAGAGCTAATGCGCCAATGTTCGCATTGTCTCGCGCGTCATGGGTTCTTTTGCTCTGGAACTTCGCGCCGCAACGCCTCGATCAGTGTGGGCAGGGCCCGGTCATTTGGAATGATCTTCAATAATCGCTCGGCATAATCGAGCGCCGCCGCGTTGTCTCCTTGACTGCGGCTGGCGCGTATCAGCGCCGTGAGGGTATCGCGGTCTCCCGGATGCCGCGCCAGGTTCTGTTTGAGAACCGTCATGGCTTCGGGGCGGCGATCGGCCGAATCCAACCCGACCGCGTAGACATAGGCGTATCTCGCATTATCGGGCGCCAGCTCGGTCGCCCGGTGCAATTCCTCGAGCGCTTCGTCCGGCCGCTTGAGACGCACGAGCGCAAGCCCAAGAGCATGATGCAAGCCGCCGTCTTGGGGCGAGGTCTCAATCGCCCGGCGCAAGAGCTTTTCCGCATCCTCCTCGCGGCCGAGCTGACGATAAAGGTCGGCCAGGTTTGCCGCCGCCGGCGCAAACGCAGGACTTAAGCGAAGCGCCGCCTTGTATTCGGCCTCGGCTTCCGCCGTCTGGCCGCGCCGGACATAAAAGGTCCCTAGCATGGCACGCGACTCGGGCCGGTCGGCATTGAGACGCTGAGCGGCGATGAATTCTTCGCTGGCGCGGTTGAGCCGGTTGCGGTCCTCACCCGTCAACTGTCCGGCCGGTACGCCTGCGAGCAGATAGGCGGCGCGAATGCGCACGCCGCGCACCGGATCGGAGAGCAGCGGCGAGGCCAGCGGCCAGAGCTGGCCTGCCGGCAGAGTCTCAAGCATATCGAGGGACCCGAGGCGAACTTGCGGGTCGGGATCGGCAAGCCCTTTCTTGGCGATGATCAGATTGGACGGCGACAGATAGGCGGCAAGCTCGGTAAGGGCGCTCGCACGGGCGATTGAAGGCGCCTTTACATCGGCGGCAACCGCGGTGAGCAGGCTTTCCGCGTCCAGCTGATCGGTCCACGCCGCATGGAAGGCTGCCGCATGGTTCTGAACGCCTTTCCGCGCCGGACCGAACCAGTCCTCGATTGCCGACGCGGCCCACGCGGCCGATTTGTCCGTATGGCAATCCGTGCAGGCGTCGTTGGTTCCGAATTTGGCCGACAGATCCGGCCGCGGCACGCGAAAGCTATGGTCGTGCCGGCGATCGACCACCATGAAGTTGCGCGCCGGCATATGGCACGTTACGCAAGTTGGCGCCGGACTGACATTCTGATGATGCGTATGAGCGGCTTCCGTATATTTGCCGGCATGGCATTGCAGACAGACTTGATTGCCTGAAAGCCGCAACTTAGCGCTATGCGGATCGTGACAATCGCTGCACGTCACGCCGGCCGCGAACATCTTGCTCTGCTTGAACGACCCGTAATTATAGACTTCGTCCAGCATCTGGCCGTCGGCCTGGTAAAGCCCCTGGCGGAGCAGCGACACGACATGGGTCTCCGACAGCGGCTTTCCGGGTGTCCAATCCTCTGAAATCTGGCTGCGCCGCGCATGGCAGCGTCCGCAGGCCTCGACCTCCTTGCGCAAGAAGGCGGGCGAGGCACTGCGCTCCGGCGCGCCGGTTTTGGCATCGTGGCCCCAAGTCACGCCGTTCCGCTCATCGAAGCGCGCCAGCAGTCCTTTGTCGGGATCGCCCCCCTCCCCGAACAGCCGCCACCAATGTTTGTCCTTGGCCCAGGCCACATGGCGCGATCCCTGACCGTGACAGGCTTCGCAGCCGATGTTGATTTCGCTCCAGGTGGTGGCGTAGCGATCGGTTGCCGCGTCGTAATTCTTGCGGACGTCGGTCGAGTGACACTCCGCACACATGAAATTCCAGTTCTGATTGAGCTTGGTCCAATGCAGGATGTCATCGTGCGGCAGCGCCTCGTCCGGGTAGAGATGGAACCAGCGCTGGCCGCCGTCTTCCTTTGGACGGCTGTCCCAGGCGAGCGGCAGCGCCTGGATGCGGCCGTCGGGAAACTCGACGAGATATTGCTGCAGCGGATCGAGGCCGAACGTATATTTCACCTCGAAGTCGGCGAGCTTGCCGTCGGCGCCGTCGGTCTCCACGAAAAACTTGCCGTCCTTGCGGAAGAAGCGGGAATGAACGCCGAAATGGTCCAGGCGCGCGTCGTCGAAGTCGCCGAGCACCGAGCTTTCGGTAGCATGATCCATGGCATGGGCATGTTGCGATGCATGCCAAAGCTCCCCTTCCTTGCGATGGCAGCCGGTGCAGGTCTCGCTGCCGACGAAGCTAAGTGTCTCTGTTGACTCAGCACCGGGGGCCGGCGACTTGGGCGGCGCGGCAAAAAACTGAATGTACAAACCTGCGGCGACGATCGCGAGCGCGGCAAGGAGAGCGATCAGAATGACCGGCCTAGAGGCGAGCCTTGTGCGTGGGGGCGCCGGTGCATCTTCGGCGCCGGCCGCCTCGGCGGAAGCCGCCTCGGCGGGCGCCTCCGCGATCTTTTCACGCTTCTTTCGCGGTGTGCGTTTGGGGCGGCGGCGGGACATGCGGTTTGCGGAAGGTAGCGTCTGCCGGGCGGCTCGCCAAGAGCCAGATGAGCCGATAACAAGTCGCGGTTTCTATCCCTAAGAAAAAGCCCCGCATGGGGAACGGGGCTGATGAAGTCTTTGCGCGGCCATTTAGATAATGTCTGCCTGCCGCTGCGCCCCCTAAAACTAACGAGCCGCCCCCGAAAGGGACGGCTCTCAATGTCAAAGCTTACCTTGTCCGTTTAGGACTAGGCGGCCTCGATCGTGCCCACGGCGGTCTTGCCGCTGCGGCTGTCTACCTCGGTGTCAAAAGAGACCTTCTGGCCTTCCACGAGTCTGCTGATGCCGGCGCGCTCAAGCGCGGTGGCATGCACAAAAACGTCTTTGCCGCCGTCTTCGGGCTCGATGAAGCCGAATCCCTTTTGCTCGTTGTAGAATTTCACAGTTCCCTTAGTCATAAGGGGTCGTCCTTTCGCTATAGTCAGTTTGCAGTTCTGCGTCCGGCCGCACCAAAGGTGAGGACCGAAGCGCGTTCGTCGATGTTTGGAGGGGTCTGAACGTGCGCCTGGCAATCAGCGAAGGCGAAACGGCCATTTGTCCGGCCAAATGTCGATGCGCTTACATAGGCGCTAGCAGCAGGGTTTACAAGCCAAAATTTCTGCCTCATCGACCTTGAGGCGTTCGCCGGCATGAGCGGGCATCGACCCTAAGATTTCTTTTTCGTCTTCCGCATCATCTTCTTGGCGATGCCCTCGGCCACCACCTGCTCAGAAACCGGAATAAGGGGCTTGCTGCTCCAGCCCGGCCGCGAGGAGGAAGGTTGATGCGCGCCAGCTTCGCACCGCGTCACCGGATGAGCGGCGATCTCCTTTTCAAGTCGAGCCGCCTCCTCTTCGAGAGTCTCTCCAATGAGCACCCTCTTGGGCGGCTTTCCCACGCGAAAGGGCCGCGCTTTTCTGGCCGTGCTCATGATCGAAATATCTCCCGTGGTTGAAAGTTGGATTGGAGCCCGCGCGCCGAGCGGACTTGCTGCAAAACCATGACGAAAAAGTGGCTATGGCCTAGCCGAAGCGCCGTCCGGCTGTAGCCCGCTTCTTTCGCGGATTGGGCAGCAGGCCTTCGCGTTGCGCGGCCTTTCGCGCCGCCTTTCGGCCCCTGCGAATTGCCTCCCCCTTCTCGCGCACTCTTTTCTCGGAGGGTTTTTCATAGGCTCTTCGGCGCTTCATTTCACGGAACAGTCCCTCGCGTTGCAGCTTCTTCTTCAAAACCCTAAGGGCCTTGTCGACATTGTTATCGCGAACAAAAACTTTCAGGATGACCTCCTTTCGAGTCTTTTCAGACCTGGCATGATGTTGGCCCTGCCACGGCCGCATGCGGCACTCGTCTAGGCAGGTATGGTCGTGCGTGGGCTCCGCGTCACAGGGACGCGAATGAATGGCATACTCGCCGGAGGGTCACTGACGCACGATTAGGTGCGTGCGCTCTTTATGACGCTTTGTCCAGACCTCATTTCCCGCGCCTGCCGATTCGACGTCGAAACAATCGACCGGCCCCGGCACCCCCGTGCACGTTGTCATAAGCAACTTGTTTTGGCCTAGGTCTTGGCCGCCCGGGTGCTCTTCTTCTTGCGGGGGAGAGGATAATCTTCGCTCTCGTACAACGAACGGATTTGCTTGCCGTTGAACCTTTCCTCGTCGACCTCAAGATAGGTGCCCAAAAGAAATTCCGGCGGAAGTTCTTCCATGGCGAAACGCACGGCTTCCGCGGCAACCTCAAATCGCTTGTAGGAAACGGATCCCGCCCTGCGCTTATAGCTCCTGGTCGGATAAAGTTCGGCTAGGGCCGAATAATCGAATGACAATGACATTGTGCAAATCCTCTCTTCACGCGGGCGTTCGGCGGTTCAAAACGTCTATGGAGCCCCGAGCGCGACCCAAGCTCGGCATGCTGAGATGTTCGGAAAAGGGTTGCGTGCGCAAAGCACGGTCATCTTTGCCGGTCATCACCTGTGGGCGGTATGACAGTCCACTTAAGATGGGGATCGCCCGGAGCGAATGCAAGTGCAACGAGAACCCCGCCATGCCGGTTGCAAGGTTGCGTCCACCGCAGTGCAAGCATCCCGGCCGAACCACAAGCAGTCGTGGCGGCGCTGCTTGTGCTATATTGGGTCCCTGCATGTCTTGACGCGTATGATTATGTTTGGGCTTGACGGCTGTTCTTACCAAGCCTCCTCACCGCAGCCACCTCGCGGGCCCATTCGGCGAATGGCCGCGCCGGCGTACCGCCCATGCGCGCCCCGGCGGCCACATCGTTCTTAACATGGGCCATGCCGGCAATGAGCGCCCCATCGCCGACCTTTACGTGCTCGACCACCCCCGACTGCGCGCCCATGACGACGAAATCGCCAAGTTGCACGGATCCGGCGATTCCCGCCTGGGAAACGATGATGCAATGGCGGCCGACAACCGCGTTGTGGCCAATCTGCACGAGATTATCGATCTTCGTGCCTTCGCCGATCTTCGTATCGGTAAGAAAACCGCGATCGACGGTCGAATTCGCACCGATTTCGACGTCATCGCCGACGATCACACGTCCGATCTGCGGGATTTTGAAGTGTCCTTCGGGGCTCACGGCGTAGCCGAAACCATCTTGCCCAAGACGCGCGCCGGCGTGGAGCGTCACCCGGTCACCGATCAAGGCATGGGTCACCGATGCAGCAGGGCCGATATAGCAGTCGCGTCCGACGAACACCCGGTAACCTACAACGGCACCGGCAGCAATCGTGGTGCCTTCGCCAATCTTCGCTTCGCGGCCAACGACTGCTCCGGGCTCGATCGTGACATCGTCGGCGATCTCGGCGGTCGGGTGGACCAGCCGGCCATCGGCCATCGCCGCCGTGGCCTCGGGCTGAAGCGAAGAGGGATAGAAGAGCCCGATCGCCATGGCAAAGGCGCGGTGAGGCGTGTCGGTAATGATCGGGACGACACGCTTGGGCATGAGGCTCAGGTCACGCCGCTTGATAAGGCAGGCGCCCGCATTCGTGGCCACGAGTTCCCGGGCATATCTGGGGCCTGTACAAAAGCTGAGATGGGTAACCGATGCATCGTTCAACGCGCGCAAATCGTCGATTTCGGTCACGCCATCGCTCAAGACACTCAGCTCAGCACCGACCGCGGTCACTATGCTTTGCACGGACATGGGATCCCCACGTCGGAAGAATCCGGGGTGCTGCATTCTTTCTCCAATCTTGGAAATCAATATGCCCGGCGCGTGGCGCGCCGGTGCAGGCAAGCTGCGAGGGGATCATACGCTGTTGCAGAGCCTTTGGATAACCACATTTTCGGCTCCAAGGCGCTTGCGTGACGTCTCCTTCCCCCAGAACACCAATCGTAGAGCGGTCTGATTTTGCAGCGTATTCCCGCCGCTACCGTTTTCTCAGCCCACTAGTCGCCGCAGGCCTGCGCGAATTCTCTCGAGAGCGCCAAGATCTGGTTTAATGCCGCTTGCTCTTGGTCGGCATCGGAGCGATTGTCCGGCGGCCCTTCCCGTCCGACCCGGACGCGACCCGAAATCTCTCCACGCTCGGTCGCGAAGTTGAACCTGTAGGAGCCAGGGCCATCTTGCTCGAGCAATAGAGTGTGGTGGGACACAAAAGGTACTCCTTCGGTCACGAACAACAACTTTCAGAGTAAGATGCTTTCGAGATGATGTTTCGTCGCCGCCTCGCCGGCCGGACTCGGCACCGATTCAGGCAGATAGCGTGCGTGGGCTCCGCGTCACAGAAAACGCCATCGAAGGGACGGCCAACTCCCCGGAGGGTCACCCACGCACTTTTGGAGCCTGCGCTCTCTGCCACTTATTGTCGAGAACTCATTTCGGACGTGCCCGGCTTGTTTTGTTTGCGATTGGCCGCATTGAACTTCTCTTTGTTGGGACGACGGATTTATGAGTTCACGCCCTAGCCAACCCAGCCCATGAGACGGAGGCGAACGCTGATGAGAAAGATCTACGTATCCGACAGCGGCAACGACAAGAACGATGGCCTCAGCGAAAAAACGCCAATCCGTTCCTGGCAGCGATTCATGCAACTGTGTGAAGGCAACGACGAAATCATCATTATGGGAAACGCCGACACAGGGAAGATGAGGCTCATTGCCGAGATCGACAAGAAAGGCCGCATCGCCCGGGCCGACGTCGCGCCGAAGGGTCCTTAGTTTTAGTCAATCGGTTTTGCGGGATCAGCGCCGAAATCGACATCGCCTCAGTACCAAAAGCGGACATTCCGGGCCATAATATGATGGTGCGGCTTGTGGCTCCAGTGCTGGACCATCGGGGGGAAGTCGAACATGACGTTGGAAAAGCAGGCAAGGCGATCCGTCTATGACCAAGGCGGCGGTGAAGTCTTTCAGCCGCAAAGCCATCCGTGGACCAATGGGCTGACACGTCTAAGCGGAGTTTCCCTTCTTTCTCTGCTTGTCCTTTTCGATCTGACCTTCATCATCGTCCACATATGGCTGCGGTCGCGCGGTCTTCTTGATGCCCGGTTCGACGTCACGCGCGATGGCAGCATTCCCGAGTGGTTCAACTATGCCAAATGGGCTGTAAGCGCCTTGGCTTGCGCTTATTGCTTCTGGCGGAGACGCGAGCCGCTCTATCTCACATGGGCAGTGCTGTTCGCCTATTTCCTGTTGGACGACGCCACGCAAATCCATGAGCGCCTTGGCAATAGGCTCGTGATTGCGTTCGACTTGGGTCCCGCCTTGGCGTTGCGCGCGGTAGATTTCGGCGAGCTTATCGCCGTCACCGGCGCCGGTATCGCGCTGTTCGGTGCCATGGCTATCGCCTATCGCGTGGCCGACACCGAATCCAAGGACTTTACCCACCGCCAACTCCCGTGGCTTGGGCTTCTCATCTTCTTTGGCGTCGTCGTCGATATGGTTCACATCCAGATTCAGGCCTTGGCCTCACCTCGCCTCACTTTTCTTGCCGCGATTCTAGAGGACGGCGGAGAGATGATTGCGGCAAGCTTTCTTACGGCCATAAGCGTCCGGCAGGCCGTGCTGATCGGCCTGGGCCGGCCGGCCACGCAAGAGCCGACGGGGATCCCCTTTAGTCCTTAGCCGGCAGGTCTGGGCTTATCGGCGACTCATCCACGAGCGCCCAAGGCCCAGCCGGCAACGTAACCAAGGTCACAGAGCCCGTCGGGACGGAATGTTAGGGAGCAGGCAGTCCGCCGTTCGAACGCGCATCAAGGAGGTGCACGATGCATAGAGCGTACGTCAATTCTGCCGCTATCGCCGTTTATCGCGCTCTCGTTGCCGGCGTCGTTGGCGTTATCCTTCTTTTGTCACCGCCTGCTCCGGCGGCCGAGTGGACGCCGTTCACGCCGGACGCTTTCGCCGCCGCGCAGGAAGCCGGCAAGCCGATCCTGGTCGATGTGTTCGCTGTATGGTGCGGCGTGTGCCGCGCGCAGAACCCGATCCTCACCCAACTCACGCGTGAGCCGAAGTACAAGGACCTGGTCGTATTCAAAGTCGACTTCGATAAACAGAAGGATGTCGCGCGGGCGCTGAACGTCCGGTCGCAGAGCACGCTGATCGTCTACAAGGGCGAGACGGAGCTCGACCGGTCGGTGGGCGACACGAGCGCGTTATCCATCGAGGGCTTGCTCGACAAGACGCTTTAGGGCCGCGCGCCACGATCGCTGATCAACTGAACATCGCGAACTTGTGAGCGCAGCCTCGTGACCTAAGTCACATAGGTTTCGCCTGATCCGCTCTTAGCCTGACCGCATCTGCAAAGGACCTTTCGTCCTTTGCCAATTGCAAGTCAGGAGGACTTACGATGAAGAAGCTCTACCTCATTTCGGCTTTATCCGGCGCCATGCTGTTCGCAACCGGCGCACTGGCCGCCCAGTTCGACGATATGTGCGCCATGGGTCTTGCGCTCGGTAAGGATATCCACACGGACTGCACGATCAGCGGCGACATTGGCGGCAAAAGCTACTGCTTCGGCAGTGAGGACGCCAAGACGCAGTTCATGAAGGACCCGCAAGGCAACCTCGCCAAAGCCCAGGCCTATTACAACAAGACGCACTAGCAACGCGTCCCTCAATGCGAGGCGGCCATCCGCCGCCTCGCATTGACACCGTCATGCTCGCTATCGAAATCGATGTCCGCTCAGTGCCGGCACATATTGGCCATGCTTCAAGGCCTTGCCTCGAGGACGATATTGAAGGGAGTCTCGGCGGCACGCCGCATGGCCGAGAACCCCGCCTGATCGATCATGATCTCGCGTAATCGCTTTTCCCCCGCCTGCGCACCAAGCGCCGGCCCGTTCTTAGCCAGCGAGACCGGCACGCAAACGAGCGACGATGCGCCGTAATAGAGCCGTCCCACGGGATTGAGATTGTCTTCGACTTGGTCGCCGGCAAACGGCTCAACCAGCATGCAGCGTCCGTCGGCTTTCAAAGCGCTTCGCGCATGGCGCGCCGCGCCGCCCGGATCGGCAAAGTCGTGCAGGCAGTCGAAGAACGCAATGAGATCGAAATCCTTGCCCGCATAGCCCGTGGCATCGGCAACCTCGAATCGCGCATTGGCCACACCTTCCTCCTTCGCGCGCTCAGTTGCGGTTTCGATCGAGGGGGCGTGGTAGTCGTAGCCAATGAACTCGGAGTTCGGAAACGCCTTGGCGAGCAAAATCGTGCTGGCACCGTGTCCGCAGCCGACATCCGCCGCCAGCGCGCCGTCTTTGAGCTTGGCTTCCACACCGTCGAGCGCCGGAATCCACGACGAAAGAAGGTTGGCGTTATAGCCGGCACGGAAGAAGCGTTCCGTTCCGTGGAACAGGCAAGGATGATGTTCGCCCCATTCCATGCCTTCACCCGTCCGGAAATTCTCCAGCGCACGGTCGTGTACATGAAAAAAGTCGCGCGCCACTAAACTGGCACCCGGCAGATCGACGGGCCCGTTCGGATTTGCCAGGCAAAGTTCCTGCTCCTCGCTAAGAAAATATTTGCCGGTTGACTTATCGTAGCTGACATAGCCGCCGGCCGCTTGGCAGTTCAGCCACTCGCGAATGTAGCGTTCGTTGGTATCCGTGTTGCGCGCAAGTTCGGCCGGCGTTTGCGGGCCCTTCGCAAGAGCCCCGTACAGCCCAAGTTCGTCGCCGATCGACATGAGAACGGCGTTGACGGCGCCGCCCAGATCGACGAGCGCTCGCCCAAGAAATTCGTGAAGCTTGTTCTCATCCAGTGCCATGTCGCTTCTCCCAGACGATGTTCGACCAATTGCCCGTGTTGATACAGGGGATTCAGCACGTATATGGGTCAACGCCATGATCGGTGAAAGGGGTGCGGCACTGTTGCCAGCGGTGGAATCGCCGAGCACCCAAGCCGCGGGTTCTTACCTAAGAAAAAGCGCCGGAGTACTTAAAACGTTTCGTTTAGCAAGTTCCGGTCCAAGCCGACCGTGTCGTACCACGCCTCAAGTCTTTCTCGTGCCGGCTGGCCTGTCCCAAGCCCATAAAACTCTATTGCGTTACCTCGAACAAACCGCGACCAGTCCACTCCGGTGTTTTTCAGTGTTTCTTGAACCGCCCCAAAAAACTGATAGTGATCGGGTTCTCGTCCGAGCATGAGATAATCGCTGCCGTACAGAATCCGCTGATTGCCTATAGGGTAGTCCTCAATCCAGACTTTCAACTTGTCTGCTATTCGTTGACGTTGATGCTCCGATGCTGATGGCAGTGCCTCGGAGAGATAGCTCAGATCGGTGTAAAGGTGACGATCATCCTTTAGCATCGAACCCACAATTTCTTCCCACGGATCCGGGTCCTCGCGAAAACCACCAAAGTGCGCGAGATTGAGTCGAAGTTTGGGATATTTTTCCAATACCGGCCGCCATCCTGCCGGGCTGGCGCGACTCCCGTAGTCCGGACCGGCGCCCCAACTATTCGTCGCGTGAGCCAATACGGCCACGTTTTTCTTGTCCGCCCACGCATAGAGCAGGTCGAGCGCTGCATCGAGTTTACGCGCAAAATCCGGCAGCTCTTCAGTGGCGCGCTTGGGATATTTTAGGCCCGACGACGCATTCTCCGCCGGCAGAAAGCCCATCGGCGGATATAGCTTCACACCCACGTAGCCTTGCTTCTCGACGGCATGACGAACCAAGTCGAATGCCGTCGTACGTTCCTCTGGGTTAGAAACTTCCCGATGTTCATCCCACGCTTGTTGCCATGGATCATATGGCACGAGGCAGTGAACCGCGATGTTGAGATGCTTCCGGGCTTCCTGCTGAACCGCCGCCATAACCGCAATCTGATCGCCAATAGTGGAATCCTCGTCCGGAGGTTCGTTCAGCCACTTGGACAGGTCGAGAAAGGACGGCGTGAAAGCACCAACCTGTTTTCCGTATAAATCTTTCATTCTCCGAGTAATTCGCAAGCGCGGTGAGCGCAGCCAACCCGCCCAACGCCAGTAACGTCCAAAGGAGCCTGGGCTCAGCAAAATTCCCCTGGCAGTGATCCCCGGCGGTAGATTAGGGCCCGCACGAAGCTCTTGCTCAAGCGCATCCTGAAGAGCCTCTGCGTCTTCAGGGTCGAGAGTTGACAGGACTTCATCCAGGGAGTCCGTAATGATCTCCTCAAATTCCTGCGAATACGGGTCAAATGCCAACAGTTCAGCAATGGGAGGATCGCCGGCGTTTAGCCGTTCGAGTTCTTCTTTCGCAGTCATGACTCCGGGCTTCGTCAGGCCGGCTATCAACCACGCGACAAGTCCCTTAACCCGAGGCAGTGCTAAAAGCGCTTGTTCCTCATAGACTCCAAACACGACACGTCGAATGAAATTGCGAACAGGCACATCTGTCACGTTAAAGACATGGCAATGAACGTCGATCGCCTGGCCACCGGCCGTATAACCTATGCGCGGAAAGCCCATGAGGCTTGAGGCCAGAAATAGTGAGCTGGATCCGATGTTGAATGTTCGACGCGAGATCATGCTACCTCCTATGCCCGCTGGGGCAGCACCGGCTGCAAACGTGCATGCACGGCGTCGGCACTCTTGCTGCGCAGCCCTCCCCGCCCTGGGTCGCACAGTCACGTCAGCATGACGATCAGAATACAGAAGAATACCCCATGCCGGTGAGTCCTAATTGCTCCCCCGGGACAAGGGGCGCTACCGGCAATCCTGTCAAAAGGCCGACGAAAGCAATGTCCGCTAAGTGCCGAAAGGGGATTTCTTTCTTCGGCGATCGAGCCTTGGCTAGGTGCCCTGCAAGCTCGACTCGGCCGGCGCGCCCTCTTCCGCCTTGCGCTTGAGCACGGCAAACGCCTCTTGCACCGCGGGATCGAGCCCTTCGCCGCCGGCGTCGAGATAGGCGAACATGGCTTGGCGCATCCGCGGGTCCCAGAATTTCTTGATGTGATTGGCGATGCCGGGAACGATCTCGTCCTTCTTCTGATAGGCGAAGAACTTGCCGATCTGGTTGGCCATATAGACGAGACGGTCGGGCGACATTTTTCCTACTCCGCCGCGACCAGCGGCGCTGCGATCCGCCGCGTCTGGCGGGTCAGCTCTTCGTACTCCTCCTGCCACTCAGACGGCCCGTTCGACGGCATGACTTGGACCGCCGTCACTTTATATTCCGGGCAATTGGTCGCCCAGTCGGAGAACTCCGTCGTCACCACGTTCACTTGCGTGTTGGGGTGATGGAAGGTGGTGTACACCACGCCAGGCGCCACGCGCTCGGTGATCTCGGCTTTGAGCGCCGTCTCGCCGGCCCGGCTCGAAAGCTTGACCCAATCGCCGTCGCGGATGCCGCGGTTCTCGGCATCGAACGGGTGGATCTCGAGCACGTCTTCTTTGTGCCAATCGACATTGGCGGTGCGGCGGGTTTGCGCCCCGACATTATATTGAGTGAGGATGCGCCCCGTGGTCAGCAGAAGCGGATAGCGCGGTCCCGACTTCTCGTCGGTCGCCACATATTCGGTGATGACGAACTTGCCCTTGCCGCGCACGAAGCCGCCGATATGCATGATCGGCGTTCCGTCCGGCGCCTTTTCGTTACAGGGCCACTGCACCGAACCGAGCTCTTCGATCTTGGCGAACGAGACACCGGTGAAGGTCGGCGTCAGCCGCGCGATCTCGTCCATGATCTCCGAGGGGTGGGTGTAATGCATGTCATAGCCGAGCGCGTTTGAGAGCTTCTGCGTGATCTCCCAATCCTCATAGCCGTTCAGCGGCGCCATCACCTTACGCACCATCTGGATGCGCCGCTCGGCATTGGTGAAGGTGCCGTTCTTCTCAAGAAAGGTCGAACCGGGGAGGAACACATGGGCGTAGTTCGCCGTCTCGACCAGGAACAGATCCTGCACCACCACGCATTCCATGGCGGCGAGGCCTGCGGCCATGTGCTGGGTGTTCGGGTCGGATTGGAGAATGTCCTCGCCCTGGATGTAGATGCCCTTGAACGAGCCGTCGAGTGCGGCGTCGATCATGTTGGGAATGCGCAAACCCGGCTCGGCTTCCAGCGGCCGGCCCCAAAGCGCCTCGAACATGGCGCGGGTCGCATCCTCGGACACGTGGCGATAGCCTGGCATTTCGTGCGGGAACGAGCCCATGTCGCAGGAGCCCTGAACGTTGTTCTGGCCGCGCAACGGATTTACGCCGACACCTGGCCGCCCGATATTGCCGGTAGCCATGGCAAGGTTGGCGATCGCCATCACCGTGGTCGAGCCTTGGCTGTGCTCGGTGACGCCGAGCCCGTAATAGATCGCCCCGTTTCCGCCGGTGGCGTAGAGCCTCGCCGCGCCCCTGATCGCCTCGGCCGGAACGCCCGAGACTTTCTCGACCTCCTCCGGGCTGTGGCGCGGGAGCGCCACGAACGCGGCCCAGTCCTGGAACTCGTCGAAGTCGCAGCGCTCGCGGATGAAGGCCTCATCTATGAGCCCCTCGGTCACGATCACATGGGCAAGCGCAGTGAGCACGGCCACATTGGTGCCGGGCTTCAGCGGCAGATGGTAATCGGCCTCGATATGAGGCGTGCGCACGAGATCGATGCGGCGCGGATCGACCACGATCAGCTTGGCGCCCTCAATCAGCCGCTTCTTCATGCGCGAGGCGAACACGGGATGGCCGTCGGTCGGATTGGCGCCGATGATCAGGATCACGTCGGCCTGCTCGACGGAGTCGAAATCCTGCGTCCCGGCCGAGGTGCCGAACGTGGTTTTCAGCCCGTAGCCGGTCGGCGAATGGCACACGCGGGCGCAAGTGTCGACATTGTTGTTGCCGAAGCCTGCGCGCACCAGCTTCTGCACCAGGAAGGTCTCCTCGTTGGTGCAGCGCGACGAGGTGATGCCGCCGATCGAGCCGATACCGTACTTGGCCTGAATGCGCTTGAACTCGGACGCCGCATAGCCGATCGCCTCGTCCCACGAGACTTCACGCCATGGATCGGTGATCTTGGCGCGGATCATCGGCTTCAGGATGCGGTCCTTGTGCGTGGCGTAGCCGAAGGCGAAGCGGCCCTTGATGCAGGAGTGGCCGCGATTGGCCTTGCCGTCCTTCCACGGCACCATGCGCACCAGCTCCGGCCCACGCATCTCGGCCTTGAACGAGCAGCCGACGCCGCAATAGGCGCAAGTTGTCACGACCGAATGCTCCGGCGTGCCGATTTCGATCACGCTTTTCTCGTTAAGGGTCGCGGTGGGACAGGCCTGCACGCAGGCGCCGCACGACACACATTCGGAGTCGAAGAACGGCTGCTCCTGCGACGGCGACACCACCGAGCCGAAGCCGCGGCCCGCAATGGTGAGCGCGAAGGTGCCTTGCACCTCCTCGCAGGCGCGTATGCAGCGCGAGCAGACAATGCATTTGGACGGTTCGAACGCGAAATAAGGGTTTGAGGCATCCAAGCCGGGATCGGGATGGCGCGCGCCGTCATAGCCGTAGCGCACTTCGCGCAAGCCCACCGCGCCCGCCATGTCCTGCAGCTCGCAATCGCCATTGGCCGAGCAGGTCAGGCAATCGAGCGGGTGCTCGGAGATGTAAAGCTCCATGACGCCTTTGCGCAGACGCTTCAGCCGTTCGGTCTGGGTGTGCACCACCATGCCGTCGGCGACCGGCGTGGTGCAGGAGGCCGGCGTGCCGTTCCTTCCTTCGATCTCGATCAGGCAAAGCCGGCAGGAGCCGAACGACTCCAGCATGTCGGTGGCGCAGAGTTTGGGGATCTGCGTGCCCATCTCCATGGCGGCGCGCATGACCGAGGTGCCTTCGGGCACCGTGATTTCGACGCCGTCGATGGTCAGCGTGACCGTCTTCTCAGCCTTCGATTGCGGCGTGCCGTAGTCGATTTCCCGAACCAAGGTCATGATGCGTTCCTCATTCAGCGGCTTGGAGCGGCTTCCGCGCCGCCCCGAAATCTTCAGGAAAATGATTAAGCGCGCTCATGACCGGATAAGGCGTGAAGCCGCCGAGCGCGCACAGCGATCCGAATTTCATGGTGTCGCAAAGGTCTTCGAGCACGGCGAGATTGGCCTCGCGGTCCTCGCCGGCCACGATCTTGTCGACCAGCTCCACCCCGCGGGCCGAGCCGATGCGGCAGGGCGTGCACTTGCCGCAGGATTCGATGGCGCAGAACTCCATGGCGAAGCGGGCCTGCTTGGCCATGTCCACGCTGTCGTCGAACACCACGATGCCGCCATGGCCGATCAGCCCGTCGGCCGCGGCAAAGGCCTCGTAGTCGAACGGCGTGTCGAACAGTTCCCGCGGGAAATAGGCGCCGAGCGGCCCGCCGACCTGGACCGCGCGCACCGGCCGGCCAGAGCGCGTGCCGCCGCCGATCTCATCGACCAATTCTCCGAGCGTGATGCCGAACGCCGTCTCGTAAAGCCCGCCATGCTTGATATTGCCGGCAAGCTGGATCGGCATGGTGCCGCGCGACTTGCCCATGCCGAAATCGCGGTAGAACTCCCCGCCTCGCGCCATGACGATCGGCACGGTGGCGAGCGACAGCACATTATTGATGACGGTCGGCTTGCCGAACAGGCCGATATGGGCCGGAAGCGGCGGCTTGGCGCGGACCTCGCCGCGCTTGCCTTCGAGGCTGTCAAGCAAAGAGGTCTCCTCGCCGCACACATAGGCGCCGGCGCCGACGCGCACCTCCATGTCGAAATCGTAATTGGACCCGGCGATACCGCGGCCGAGCATGCCGCCTTCCCGCGCCTCGCGGATGGCGATCTCCATCGCTTCGACCGCGTCGGGATATTCGGACCTTATATATATGTAGCCGTAAGTGGCGCCGGTCGCGATGCCGGCAATGGTCATGCCTTCGATCAGGACGAAGGGATCGCCTTCCATGATCATGCGGTCGGCGAACGTGCCTGAATCGCCCTCATCGGCGTTGCACACAATATATTTCTGCTGCGGCGGCGTCTCGGCCACGGTCCGCCATTTGATGCCGGTGGGAAAGCCGGCGCCGCCGCGGCCGCGCAGGCCCGAGGCGATCACCTCCTCGACGATCGCCTTGGGTCCGGCGGCAAGAGCCTTGGCCAGGCCCTGATAGCCGCCATGCGCCTGGTAGTCTTCGAGGCTGCGCGGATCGACGATGCCGCAATTCTTGAAGGTGAGCCGCGTCTGGCTCTTGAGCCAGGGAAACTCTTCGACCAGACCGACCGAGAGCGCATGGTCTTTGCCGTCGAGCAGGCCGGCATCGAGCAGGCCGTCGACGTCTTGAGGCTTGACCGGACCGTAGCCGATCCGCCCGTCCGGGGTCGCGATTTCGACCAGCGGCTCGAGCCAATACATCCCCCGCGATCCGGTGCGCACGATCTCGACATCGAGACCGCGCGCCTCGAACGCCTTGCCGAATTGGTGCGCGACCCGATCGGCGCCGACGCAAAGCGCACCTGAATCGCGGGAGATGTAGAGCTCCGCGCTCAACTTTGCGCCTCCTTGATCAGCGCATCGAGGCTTCCCTCATCGAGCATGCCGAACACGCGCTGACCTAACATGGCCGCGGGCGAGGAATGACACAGCCCGAGGCAATAGACCGGCTCCAGCGTGACGCGGTTGTCGAGCGTGGTCTCGCCCATGGCGACGCCGAGCTTCGTTTCGGCGCGCGCGGCGAGCGCATCGCCGCCGGTCGCCTGGCACGACTCGGCGCGGCAGAGTTTCAGCACGCGCCGTCCCGGCGGCTTTTTACGGAAATCGTGATAGAAGGTGACGGTGCCGTGCACCTCGGCGCGGGAGAGGTTCAGCGCCTCGGCAATGAGCGGCACCGCCTCTTCGGGCACGCAACCGAACGTCTCCTGCATGGCATGCAGGATGGGAAGGG
>Ga0307445_10000299_pt1 | contig 25851 bp, 20 predicted proteins | sample SalMarSW160330MG_FD_202147 | JGI IMG/M metagenome (GOLD analysis project Ga0307445, IMG submission 202147) | Salt marsh sediment microbial communities from the Plum Island Ecosystem LTER, Massachusetts, United States - SW1603-30 | ecosystem: Environmental > Aquatic > Marine > Intertidal zone >... | reverse complement strand
CAGCGGCTCTGTTATCGCTCGGACCAATTCACCCAAAAGCTGGGCAGCTTGGAGGCCTATCGTTAGCTCTGGACAAATTGCGAAAGCCGTACATACGGGATATGTTGTCTTCATTCCTTCAATCTGATTCTCGTACGTTTTCATGTCCTCTGGCTAATCTTTTAGGGTAATAAAACTCCGCCGACAAGGCTCATCGGCGGAGTCGAAAACATATCGGTTTTGCGAATCTTCCTGTTCGTTGTGTTACTAATCTACCATCTTGGCCCTGGACGTCTGAAATCTTCATCTACTGGTCCTCTTCGCCAACCTCTATTCCAGGTTTCCTGATAGGCGTCTGCTCCCCAGCCTCTGCCGGCGCCTCTGCCGGCACCCATTCCTGGGCCTCTTCCGGCGCCCATTCCAGGACCTCTGCCGGCGCCCATTCCTGGGCCTCTACCGGCGGCGCCCATTCCTAAACCTCTGCCGGCGCCTCTTCCAGCACCTCTGCCAAGGCCCATTCCCTGACCTCGAAAACCGCCTCGCTGTCCGAACCGCTGAAACCTACGGCCTGAACCAAGACCTCCTATACCTTGAGGTAAATTCTCAGCTCTTTCTTTCAGCTTTGCCGTCAATTCCTCAAGCTCTTTCCGTTGTTCGTCGGTCAGCACTTTCTTAACAGAGGCTATTATGGATGCTTTCAGAACGGCCCCGTTTCCAATCGCTTTGCCCAAGTTCGTCGCTGCTTCACGGATACCAGCTTCATCTCCTTTCACTACAGCTTCACGTACAACCTTCGTCGCTTCAACTATAGCTTTTCTTGAAGTTTCAGCCTTTTCCTTGTTTGCTTTGAGGACTTCATTAATAGCCTCCACCTGTTCGTCGGTCAGGTCTAACTGGCGAAGAATCCTTAATGGCATCGGGTAACCGCCGGGTCCGCCACCTCTGCCAAGCATCCCCGGCCCGGCAGGTCCAATTAGTCTACCCTGCGGCTCCATAAGAGGTCCGCCTGACATGTTCCACCCAGGCCCTGGTTCATGTCTTCCACCGCGACCGCGACCACCCCAACCAGCAAGTGCCTGCGTACTTAGCACCAGCACGGCCAAGAGAATTAGAATCGCTACTTTACATCCTGTCTTTTTCATTTTCGGCTCCTTTCTACACACTAAGTTTTGTTGTTTTTTTGTGCCCCTTACAAGGGCCTTTCTAACAGGATAGTGGTCGCTCGACAGGAAAGGTTACACTTGCAGGACGGTTTTCCCTAAAAAATATCTGTTTCACCCCGTTAGAAACCTTTCATAGTTCGTAGTTCATTGTTCGTAGTTTTTAGTTCTTTGCCTCTTTGTCCGTTCGTAGTTAATTGACATATCGGATTTGCCCCGTTAGAAATCGACGTCTTACTTCTAACCGGTTTTGCACTCGTACTTCGCAGCGAAGCGCTGCTTCGCAGAGTAGTATAGGTAAAGACGAATTTAGTGCCTGTTTTATTGCATTGTTCCAATCAGAATTTATAGGATGGGAAAAAAGTTGTTAGCTAAGGCTCACGTTCGGTCGATACTGTCAAGACTTGAAATTGCTTTTCCGGCCAACCCAATTTTTTGGAGACGGCCCTCGGGAACTGCCAGCCGGAATCTTCTTTCAGCTCGAGCCGTACCCGGCTGTGTTCGGCAGCCATTGCCGCCGCCTGGGGTATGTCCAGATACCGCAGTACATTGAGGAATGTCGGCCCGTCACGGTGCGATTTTGGTATATTCCGCAGGTCAAGCCGGGCAACGCCGGGCTCGAACAAGGAAGCGTATAGAACGATGCCGGCCATATACTTTTTGCCTTGTAGCTCCAGCGGCTTGCCGCTCAGTGAATCGATTGTACGCAGTGCCTGAATCGCACGTCGTACGTCCCACACCCGCATACCGTCAAGCGTCTGCCCCAGCAGCATAAATCGCCGGCGGATTTGTGTTTGCTTGCGTTCATCCGGGTTCCAGGCGGTCGGCCCGATGCCCCGCGGCGCAAAGTATGCCATTACAAGATTAGTATTTTTGAAAAGCTCCTGCTTACTTTTGAAAGAATTCTCATTCGGCTCAGGCAGGGTCTGGTCGTTGAGTTCATCAGCGAAGCCCACTCGCATAGCGGCCAGCCATTCTTTCCATTCCTCTTCGTCCAGCACATCAAGCGCTACCATCTCTGTCTTGTTGAGCCCGGCACGCTGGGCCCTGTACAATCGCAGGCGAACGTGCGGCTGGCTTGTGAAATCATACGCGCTAAAGCGAATACCGTGTCTCTCAACAGAGAATACGGATTTGATATCGAGCGGACCTGCATCCGCTTCGGTAGGCCAGCCGCGGAAAGACTTTTCCCGAAGCGATTTCATCCACTCTTCCCGCTGCTTTGTCCAATCTTCGGCTGATTGTGGTGCCGGAGGTTCCGGTGCCCTGGCAACGAACGATTCATGTATTTCGGTGTTTATCTGGTCCTCAGGCAGCTTGTCGAAGACCTTGAGCTGCTCCGGCTCGAAAAAAGCCACGGCCGGCTTGTCAATAAGCGGATTCTCATCCTTTAGAAAGCGATTAAACCACACAAAAGCGTGGATGCGCATCTCCTGAGTGTCTTTGTGCGGGCCTTCGGTTATGTGCAGACCAAGGTTGTTCTCGGCGTTGTACAGCCTGTAGATGTTTCGCGCCTTTTCGTGCAGCCGAACGACACCGTCTAATGGAAAAATATTATCTTTGTCACTATTGGAGATAAGAAGCGGCCGGGGCGCAACGAGCGCAGCCACAAGAGGGTAATCCCAGCGGTAAGTATTGACAATGTACATACAGTCACAGTGTCCCTCAACACAGCCATCCAGAACGTGGTTTTGAAGGTCGGTGATGCCGGCGACAGGCACCGCTGCCTTGATTCGGTCGTCGAGGGCGGCAAGCCACCAGCTATACGCGCCGCCGCCGGAGCGTCCGGTTACGCCGATTCGGTCCTTGTCCACTTCTTTGCGGGTTTCGAGGTAATCCAGCGAGCGGATACAGTTCCACGCCTCGACGCCGGCCGGCGTATAGCCCCGGCTGTTCCACCACCACATTTTATATCGGTATGTCCCGTGGTGGATGCCCTCTATCTCGCCCAGTTGCAGTGTGTCGATAGTGAAGCAGACGTAGCCGTGCCGCGCAAACCAGGCCGGATGGTGTTGATAAAGGGCCTTGTTACCATAGCTGATACCGTCTTTCTTGATACGGCCGTGACCGCACACATAAAGTATCGTCGGCGCCGGCTTTTCAAGTCCTTTCGGGATATACAAGTTGCCTGTTACATACAGGCCGGGCCGAGATTGATAGTGAATCTTCTCGACGGTAAACTCATCGTGCTCGACCTTACCGGTGATGACAGGTTTTAGGTCGGTCTTTTCCGGAAGCGGCTCAAGCCCAAGCATCTCGAACAGTTGCTTTCGATAAACCTCGCGTTTTGTTTTCCAATCATCGAGCGTTTTGATATCGGCCAGACACCCGTCACGCAACTTCGCAGTCTCGGCGAGGAAGTATTCGGCGAGCATTCGGTCGGAAGGACTTGGGCCAATTGTCTCCCAATTGTCTGCCAAAGAAGGAACGCTAAGGCATAGCAGTGGGAATACAAAGCAGGCCCAGTACGTCAATTGTGATTTTTCGTAAATAACCATTTTCACCTCCTGATTTACGACATCGAGACTCATTTTATTACGATAACCATACATCAAGATTTTCTTTTACAAAATCATCATCGGCAAGCTGCGGATAATTTTCTATTATTTTGTCTATCGTTTCGGCTTGGCCGGGTGACAGGCATTCATTTTTATCAAGCGTTCGCACTTCATCAACAAGACCCTGCCGTTTCAATACATACAATATGCCGGTAATGCATCCGGCGAAATGATTATCGGCATCGAAGATTGCCTTATTGGCCAGCGTTAATTGACCTGCTAACGTTAGCATCTCTTGCGGAACCTGCATCTTGTATTCACGAATTTTCTTGATGCGAGCAAGATACTCAACCGCTTTTTTCGTCCAGCAGGCCCACTGGCCTAACAGCCCGCCGACAATCTGAAGTGACACTTTTCGGCCGTCAGTATTCAATTCGTATTTTGTGAGTAAATCGACGATTATGTTGTCGTCGTTGCCTGTATAAAGTGCGATTTCATCAGCTCTGCCGGAATATGCAACCGCTTCGAGCAGCACAAGGGTTTGATATCTGTTAAATGGCGCAATCTTTATGGCAACCACTTCTGTAATCTCAACAAACTTTCTCCAGAATTCAGCTCCCAGCAACATCTGGCTTATAACTTCTTGTAAATAAAATCCCATAATCGGTATGACTTTGGAAACCTGCCGGGCGTGGTCTATCAACTCATCGACTGATTTTCCTTTTAGCGCCGTAAGGCTAAGCAGTCCGAGATGATAGCCAAGGTCCCGGGCTAATTCGGCTTCTTTGACAGCCTGCCTGGTCTCGCCGACGATGCCCGCAATCATTATTGGTTCACCACAATTTGTGGATTCAGTGCAATGTTGTGCAGTCTCACTTGCCAATTCCAGCACGGGCCGATACAAGCCTACTTTCGAATTGTGGATTGCGAACTGGGTCGTGTGGACACCTACTGCCAATCCGCCCGCACCGGTTGCTAAGTAATAACGGGTCAATGCCCTCTGATGCTGCTCATCGATTTTGTTATCTGCCTGCAGGGCCAGTGGATGAGCGGGGATGACACACCCTGAACGAAGTTTGTTGATAATATCCGAGTTCACCCCGTTAGAAGTCTTCACTTTTTGTACCATATTTTTTCCTGCGTTAGAATTTCTAACGGGGTTCACCATAAAAAAACCGCGATTAGAATTTGCCGTTGCGTATATCGTATTTTGTTGGTTTGTTTAAGACCTTTTTGCCCGCTGTTACCCATTTCACAATCATAGATACCATTTCCTCAAGTGTCGTCTTCGGCTCGCCAAACAGGCTGAAACAGTAAGATGCGTTCGAAAGCAGGGCTGTTTGCGCCTCGCGGGATATAAATTTCGGTTCTTTGCCAAGCTCTTTACCGATTTGCTCAGCTAATTGACGAATCGGCACTGTGTCCGGCCCGGTGACATTAAGAACAGTAGGCGGTGATTTTGCCAGACTAATCGCCTGAATGATATAGTCGTTAGCGTCCCTTTGCCAGATGAGATTAACGGCGCCCATGGTCAAATCAATAGGTTCGTCGTTTAGTATTCTTAAGGTAAGGTCGACAATAATACCATATCGAGGCTCGTTGGCATAATTGAGTCTGACTAGTGTTACCGGCGTATCATAAAGCTGCGAGAAATACTGAAACATTCGTTCTCTGCCGAGGCAGGACTGGGCGTATTCGCCCACCGGCTCCGGCATAGTATCTTCCCGAGCGCCGCCACTTTTGATATCGACCAAAGGATAAACGTTGCCGGTGGAGAACGCCACAATCCGCGCATTTTTATAATATCGAGCTGCCAGACCCGGTAAAAAGCTGTTTAACGCCCACGTTAATGGCTGATTGCCTGTGGTACCGAATTTCATACCGGCCAAATAGAATACATTTTCTACTTCGGGTAATTCGCGATATTGTGATTCATCCAGCAGGTCTGCCTCGATAGTCTTGATTCCTGCCTCCTCGATTCTGGCCTTGACCGCCTTATCGCTAAATCGCGAGACCGCATAAATATCCTTGCCGTTACTACTCTGCGAAGCAGCGCTTCCGGCCTTCGCAGCCGCTTCCGGCCTTCGCAGCCGCTTCGGCGGAGTAGGCATGGCGGAGCAGGCTCGCTGCGAAGTACGAGCTGATGCCTTTTTGAGCATCATCGCCAGTGTCGGCCCCATCTTGCCACCCGCTCCCAAGACGACAATGTCACCATTCAAAGTGGCAACTACTTTCCTGGTTGCCTCCGTTGGCTCACTAAGAATGTCCTCCAGGCCGCTTTCGTCTATTTCAGATATATTTATCATACCTTCCTCAATGTTTGATATCGTATTCTCGATTCATTCGATATTGAAAATTAGTTTTCCCTAAGGGGACCCTAAGACAACATAAGCACCAGTCGCCATAGGACCCGCACGGCCATAAGTACAACAACCGCTAATCCCAGGCCGGTCAATATGTTCAATGCAATCGAATTACGTCGGTCACCCATAATGTCTTTCTGGTTCGCAAGCCAAAGTATCGTAACAGCCATAAGCGGATTTCCTACGACCGTAAGGGCCTGACCGAAGATGATAGCATCTACCTTTTTGATGGGGGTATTTAAAACAATCATAGCCACAACCATTCCAACCAGCAAGACCAATACAGTAAAACGGCGTGACCATGGGTCGCTGAGCTTTGCAGGCTTGCCGACTCCGTCGGCCAAGATGCTGCCGCCAATCATCGAGTTTATTACAAAAGGGTTCATAGCCACAGCAAAAAGTCCGATGCAGAACAGAGTGTAAGCGCCTCGGCCAAGTAAAGGCCGCAGTTGTGTCGCCAGCACACCAATATCATTTGCAGGCTGTCCCCGTAGGACTGTACCGGCAGTGATAAGAATAACTGCGCTGACACCAGTAATTACACACACACCGGCTATCGAGTCACCGATTCCCCGGTCATAGTCTTTAATTGTCCATCCTTTCTCTCTGACCAAATTACCCTGGTACAGAGCGCCTGCTACTGAGAAAGTCGTCCCCAGTAATGAAGCGATAAGTATCATAGGGTCTGTAATGCCGGTCTCACCACGGCTCGGCAAACCAATGGATACGCCTTCCGGCAGGCTCGGAATCAAACCTTTCAAAACGGCTAAAAAGTCCGGGCGAACAATAAAAAGATTTACTAAAAAGCAGATTAATATCAGAGCCACCATGCCCTTCATAATCCGCTCGAGCGCCCGATATACCTGCTTCAGCGTGAAGATAAGCGCGATGATTACACCATTGAATATCAATAATACACCACTGTCGATAATGTGTTTGGTCCTGTCGCTCATCTGCTGCGGGTCTCCAAAGAGACGCGCTACCCCAAGAGCATCCGCAACTACAGCAACCGCCAGGTTGTTGGAGAATTGAAAAGCCGTGCAAATCAGGCACAGATTAATCGCGATTACGGCAGCGACAGGCCGGCCGAGACGCTGGGCTACCAGCGTACAGGGCGTTGCTCCACCCACAACTCCGACTCGGGCCGCTGTGGTCATATATGTACCCATTAGGATGCCTGTCAAAAGCAGCAGCCAGAGCAATTCGTATCCATGTCTGGCGCCGACGTTGGAACTGATAAGTAAGCTCCCCGGCCCAAACACCACGCATGCAGTGATGAGTGCAGGCCCAATCGAACGCCACCAAGAAGAGTGCTTTTCGAGCTTTGAAGCTGTGGGTTCAGTCATAGGGCGGCTCCTAACTTAAGTGTTATTACACCTGCTCAGGGACTACGAAAGGCTCGCGATATTGGCGTTTCAGGAGTTCGTTTGCCTGTTCGTGAAAATCTCCGATAAATCTCTCGTTATCAGTATCCATTTCAAGCCATGGCCCAAGAATCCTCGGTGTCGCTTTAACATCCACTCCGTTAACCAGAAGATGCTCCTGAAAACGCTCGAAAGAATCCACCATTTCCTTATTTCCTTTGATGGCTTCCATAACCTGGTCACGTGACGTTTCTTTTCCGAGCCGATATGAGATATTGCCTATGTGACAGAGAGCGCTGGAAAGGTGTCCTTCGGCGATGTCGGCGTTCAGGTCGCTGACTTTGCGGCTGCGAACGGCTTTGATGAAGTTGACGTGGTGCCCGCTGCCTTCGGTGCGTTTGAACTGCCTGATTTTTTTGCCGTCGTTGTCATATACCCAGCCGCCCACAAAGTAACCGCCTTCGCATTGAACTACAACACCGGCCCGTGTTCCCCGAAAGTCATCCATCGCCGAATCACCTTTTGCTCGCGGAAGACCGCGTACTTCAAATATGATAGGTGCAGGCTTGTAGTCAAAAAACACAATCTGTGTGTTTGGTGTTTCACCATCGTCGATATATCCGAACCGTCCGCCGATGCTCATCACCCGTGGTGGCAGCGTATTTTTGTCCAGGAACCATTGACAGATATCCGTGAAGTGAATCCCGTTGTTGCCAAAATCACCGTTACCGGTAGGCCACACCCAGTGCCAGTCGTAATGCAGGTTCTTACGCATCAGAGGTTCCATTGGAGCCGGACCACACCACAGGTTATAGTCTATCGATTCTGGAATTGGTTGCGGTCCACTTACTTTTCCGATACTGCCGCGTCGAACATAGACAATGCCGTATACAATCACAATCTTGCCGAGATTGCCCTGTTGGATATATTTAATTGCCTCCTTCAGTCCCTCGTCGCTGCGTCGCTGGGTGCCGGCCTGGACAATCCGGTTATATTTGCGGGCCGCCTCGACCATTTTCCTGCCTTCCCAGATATTATGGGAAACCGGTTTTTCAACATATACGTCTTTACCTGCCTGGCACCCCCATATTGTTACCAGTGCATGCCAGTGGTTCGGCGTGGCTGTAATGATGGCATCAATGTTCTTATCTTCCAGCAATTTGCGATAATCGACGTATGTATCAACTTTTTCATTGCTGTCTCTAAATTTTTTCTCTTCGCGGTCGAGAACGCTCTTGTCCGCATCGCAGATTGCTGCAACACGTATACCGGGGATATTGCGAAACCAGTTGATATGATTACTGCCCTGGTTATGGATACCCACTACAGCCACGCGGATATCATCATTGGCCCCTCGCACGCGGGAGTAAGGCAGCACCAGTGCGGCTCCAGCCGTCACCGAACTCTTTACAAAATCTCGCCGTGTGATACGCCTCATCAGCGGCCTCCTTTATAATTTAATATCAAGTCTTAAAAACATCTTGCTTTCATAATACTGTAATCATCTCTCTTATTCCAACTAATTTTATATACAACCTCCTACTGTCAAAAATTACTCGTCAATGTCGCTCAGAAGGGCGGTTACAGGCACTTCCCGAAGGCAACTATTACAATAAGATTCTGATTAAGGAAAGTGTTCTATGAGCTGATACTTGTGACTGGTGCGAATTGCTCTGTCCTTTTCATAAGGACTTATGTGACTGCGTCGGACAGCTTCGACCATCATCGATATTGTGTTGTCGTATGTCTTTCTGCCTGGGTCAGGTGCCGTAATCCAGAGTAAATGCTGCGATTCCTCTTTGCATAATAAGGCTTTATAAAATACCTCTAAAGTTATCGGCAACTCTTCATCTTTTTCAAAAGTTATGAGATAATTCAGGGAAAACAATTTCTGCATCAGACATACCATGAAACTATTCACAGTTTACCTTTTGGCCGTCATCAGGTCAATATTGCCTCATAAACCGGCCACGCAGCAGCATTTGCCTGCGACAACATATAACTTTTTTATCGGTAGTTGGTTGAAGGACTGTGCTATAAGAGGGAAATTCGCGTTATTGTACCAAAGAGTGGGATTTTCGTTAAATCACGATTTTTATATGCCGATAATCTTTATAATAAAATGACCGGCATTTTGCGCACAGCAGATGTGTTGTTTTGCGGTTATAAAAGTCTGGTCGAGACTGAGAAGGGGTTTTTTAGGATAAGTATTCTGTCCCTCTGATGCGTGAAGGTGTCGTGTCATACGACAGGTAGAGAGCTGATAGGATGAAAATAGCCAGTAAAATTAGCTTTGCTTTTCTTATAACAGCCGTTTTCCTTACGGGTATTTGTGCACCTTTGTTTTACATGATAGCCAGAAAAAGCTTGGAAGAGAGAATATACGCGCATCTTGAGACGACCGCTCAGTCAAGAGCACACCATATAGAGACATACTTAAATGAGCATAAGGAAAAAGTGGAAATAATGGCTGATTCGGCTTTGGCAGAAGCTGCGCTTGAGAAATTTAAGAATAAAGAATCCAGTTCAACAGAGCTAACAAAAGAAGCAAGCTTAGAAGTAACAGAGTTCATTCAAACAGAGGTGGATTTCTACGAAATTTTTGTTCTAAATCTGGATGGCAAGATTGTCAATTCTACCGATGAAAGCAACATCGGCTTAGACAGGTCGACCGATGCCTACTTTTTAGGCACCAAGGAAAGAGTTTATATCAAAGATGCCTACTATTCTACAACAACGAATAGGAGATCAATTGCCATATCTGCTCCAGTATTGGATGATGAGACAAGAGAGTGCTTGGGTGTACTCGTTGCCCGACTTGACTTAACAGGCCTGGACGAGATAGCCTGTGATAGAACCGGCCTTGGTGAGACAGGCGAAATCTATATTGTAAATAAAGAAGGCTATATGATAACGCCTTCAAGGTTCAAAGAAGATACCTTCCTTAAACTAAAAGTTGATACTGAAAACACAAGAGCGTATCTTGAAGACGTCAAAAAGTTCGGCAGCAAACCTCATCGGCATGTACCTTTTACATATATAGATTATAGAGGAGTTAAGGTTTTGGGCATGCACGACCATATACCGCAGATGACGTGGGGTCTTTTGGCAAAGATTGATGCCAAAGAGGTATTGGCACCTTTGGCTAAGATAAAGTTTTTATTTGTTTTTATAACGATTTTCGTGCCTATAGCAGCGTGGCTAATAGGAATCTTTTTTTCAGGAATTATCTCTAAACCCATCCGTAAGTTACAGGTGGGGGCTGAAATAATAGGCCTGGGAAATCTGGATTATAAGGTAGAGGTGGATACAAAGGACGAAATCGGTCAGCTCTCCCAGGCATTTGACCAGATGAGCGAAGATTTAAAGGAATCTCATTTAAAGCTGAGGGAATCACATAAGGAGCTTGAAAAAATGGTGCAGGAACGCACCGTGGAATTATCATCGACCAACAAAAAACTCCAGGAGGAAATTGAGGAGCATTCGTTAGCCCAGAGGATACTTACGGAGCGTATTAAGGAGCTTGGCTGTCTTTATGGGTTGTCCAAGATTATGGAGAAACAAAAGATTTCCTTGGAGCAAATTTTTCGGGAAACTGTTGTTCTGGTTCACGGTGCATATCGGTATCCTGACCTCACTTGCGTAAGAGTCACTTTCGAGGGGATACAGTATAAAACAGATAATTTCAAAAAAAGTGAATTAAGCCAGTACGCCGAGATAAATGTAAGAGGGGAAAAAGCAGGAGAGATTGAGGTTTATTACCTTGGCGGAAAAACAGAAGACGGCCAAAGCCCATTTATTGAGGAAGAACGTGCTTTGTTAGATGCGGTTGCCGAACGTCTGGGCAGAACCGCAGAGCGTAAAAAAGCGGCGGAAAAACTTCATTTGTTCCAAAATCTGTTAAACAGGTCAAGCGACAGTATTTTTGTAATGGAACCGGAATGGGGCCGCTTCCTGGATGTAAACAACAGAACAAGTGAAAGCCTTGGATATACTCGCGAAGAATTACTCAATATGGCCGTTAAAGACATCGATGAGCTTATTGTGGATGATTCTTCCTGGAAGGAACATGTAAGACGGGTCCGGGAAGCTGGGAGTATGGTCCTGGAAGGTCGGCATAAGCGTAAAGACGGTACAACGTTTCCCGTAGAAGTAAATGTCAAGTTTATAGATCAGGATAAGAAAAGTTACATGGTGGCAATCGCACGCGACGTCACCGAGCGCAAGCAGGCAGAGCAAAAGTTAAAGCAAGCGGCTGAAGAATGGATAACAACCTTTAACTCCATTACGGATTTGGTTTCGATTCAAGATAGGGATTTCAAGTTTATAAGGGTAAATAAGGCTTTTGCTGACACCCTTAAGATGAAGCCCGAAGAGTTTGTCGGGAAAACCTGCTATGAAATCATTCATGGAACAAAAGAACCTCCGGCAGCTTGCCCCCATAAACAAACGCTTGATACGAAAAAACCACAAAGAGCAGAGTTCTTTGAACCTCATCTGGGAATTTATCTTGAAGCATGCACTTCTCCTATATTCGATGAGAACCGCGATATTGTTGGTTCTGTCCATATCGCCAAAGACATTACCCAGCGCAAAAAAGTGGAGGAAAGCCAGGCCGGGCTTCTTGAGGAAGTAGAAAGTACCAATCGGGAATTAAAGGATTTTGCATATATCATTTCGCATGACCTGAAGGCGCCGCTGCGCGGCATCAAAACCCTGGCAAATTGGATATCTACCGATTACAAGGATAAGCTCGATGACGCCGGCAAAGAGCAGATAGATTTGCTTTCCCAAAGGGTGGACAGGATGCACAACCTGATTGATGGCGTGCTGCAGTATTCCAGAGTCGGACGTATTAAACAGGCAAAGATTAAGCTCAATCTCAATGAGCTTGTTCCGGAAGTTATTGATATGGTCGCTCCACCTGAAAATATTGAGATTACAATCGAAAATGAACTGCCTGTAATTGAGTGTGAACAGAACCGTGTTATTCAGGTTTTTCAGAATCTGTTGAGCAACGCCGTAAAATATATGGACAAACCACAGGGCCGGATAAGAATCGGCTGTGTCGAAGAGGACGGGTTCTGGAAGTTCAGTATCGCCGATAACGGGCCAGGAATTGAAGAGAGACACTTCGAACGAATCTTCCGAATATTCCAGACACTATCGTCAAGTGATGAGTATGAAAACACCGGCGTCGGACTTACCGTCGTTAAGAAAATCGTAGAGTTGTACGGGGGCAGTATTTTCGTCCGGTCGGAGGTCGGCAAAGGAAGCACGTTCTTCTTTACATTGCCGAGACAGGAAGTAAAGGATATATATGCTGAGCTCGAAACCAATATTGTTAGTTGAAGATGACCATGTAGATGCAATGGCGGTTAAGCGGGCACTTAGAGAGCTCAAGCTTAAAAATAAACTTGTTCATGTATCTAATGGTGAAGAAGCGCTGGAGCATCTAAAAAGCAATGGTGATATGAAACCATGTGTTATTCTTCTTGATTTGGATATGCCGAGGATGAATGGCATCGAATTTCTAAAACTTGCTAAGGACGATGAGGAGCTGAAAAGTATTCCTGTTATAGTTTTAACTTCATCGGACGAAGAAAGAAATGTTGTTGAAAGCTTTAAGTCGAATGTTGCCGGCTACATAATCAAGCCTGCTGATTATAAAAAATTTGTGGAGGCTGTCAGAACGGTCGCTTTATACTGGAATTTATGTGAATTGCCAATTGGGGGTTAATGTTATGGAACATACAAGGTACAGTGTTTTGCTGGTCGAGGATAACAGGCTCGATCAGCTTGCTTTTGCGCGATTAGTGGAAGACCAGGAGCTTCAATACGATTGTAAAATAGCCGGCTCTGTTTCAGAAGCCAAAACTATATTAGACCACAAAGTTTTCGATGTCATAATTACCGATTACTTACTCGGAGATGGCACGGCATTTGACATCCTGGATTCGGCGAAAAAAACTCCGGTTATTGTCGTTACCGGAAGTGGAAATGAAGACCTGGCAGTCAAGGTCTGGAAGGCCGGGGCGTCGGATTATCTCATAAAGGACATGCAAAGAAACTATCTTACGGCCGTCCCAATAACGATAGAAAACGCTATCAGGCACAGGCGCTCGGAAGGTGAACTGCGGCTGCTCTCACGTGCCATTTTGAACATCGACGACAATGTATATATCGCAGATACATATAACATAATTACGTTTGTCAACAGAGTATTTTGTGAAACTTACGGATATAACGAAGAGGATATAATTGGAAAAGATTGCAGTATTCTCAGCAAAGACAGTCCTACCAATGACGATGAAAGAAAGGATTTTCCGTCTGTTAATGGCGGTGAGGTGGGCTTGTTCCACAAAAGAAAAGACGGCAGCGAATTCCCGGTTTCCCTTTCAAGGTCGGTCATTAAAGATGAAAACGGAGATGAGGTTGCGGTTGTCGTGATAGCACACGATATTTCCGAACGAATGCGAGTTGAGAATGAGCTAAGAATCGAAAACCTGAAATTGGAAAAGAAAAACCGTCTAAAGAATGAACTTGCTATTAACGTTTGCCGCCGATTAATGACGTTGGCCGATGAGTTGGACAGTATTATCTCAGACGTTGTATCAAGTGCCCAGGGCAACGTTTCTCCTCAGTTGCAGAAAAATATCGAGCAGGCAGAGAACAAAATTGACAGGTTCAGAGGAATTGTGAATGAGTTTCTTGACATCTCAAAACTTGGTGAGGGCCAGATGCAAACTGCGGCTTCTAAAGCGGCAAAACAACGGGTAACTTGTGAATAACCAATTACCAATAACTACGGTGTCAACCAAATTCCTCTAAAGGATTTTTTGTTCTGGTCGGACAAGTACTTGTTCGGGCAAGTTCCGTCTTCGTTTAATTCCCCCTCCTCGCATTCACCAGGACTGGAGACCTTGATGGCCAGTCTTCCGTCATCACTGAGCAGTAAAAACTTATCCGAATTTTTGAAGCTAATCAGTGCCTCAGGATTAAAACCGTTTTTATCCGGCCTTAATTTCTGCATCAGTACAGGTGGTTTGTCTTTTTCACCAGACCAGCGATATAAGGCAAATCCGGGCCCTTCATTATGTGGGCCGGCGATAATAAAAAAAGCCTTGTGAAAATGTGAATAATCCAGGCTTCTTATTCCCAGGCCTCCCAAATCCCATAATATCGGTTCGCCAAAAATTGGTGGATATCCCTTTTCAAGCACCTGTTTAGGATTATTCAAAGGTACAATAATCGCTTTTCGTTCGACCTGGAGGCTCTCGACAGGTGCGCGCAAGCTTTCTCTGTCAAAGGGGCGGGGATTTCTGAATCCAATGTAGATTGTCCTGCCGTCGGGCGCAGCACAAAGCCCCTCAATATTAAGCCCGTTTCTTTTGGGTGCCAGATTTTCACGCTCCTGTTTTGAAAGCTTTGATGAATCAAATCTTGTAGCCTGAGCTAATCCCAACTGGCGTGCCGGATAGCTTTTAACCAGACTATGGATGAGAGTTCGGCAGGGGATTCCTACGGGCTGGATTGTAATGTTTCCATTTTCGATTCTAACTGATGTGGCAAAAAAACGATATCGGTTCGGACGCATTTTCCCATCCTTGTTTCTGCCGTGCGAACTTATCCAGTAAATTGTATCGCCGAGCATCGCTGCCCCCTCGATGTCAGCTTCCGGATGTTCCGGAGCAATCTTAAGAAACCGTGTTAAATCGAACTGGTAAACAGGAAAGCAGGAACCTTTAATCTTATAAATCCTCAGTATGTTGTTCTCATCATCAGCGGCGATGAACGTCTCATCGTCAAGAGCAGCCGCAGCGGAAGCGTCGCTCATTCCACGGTAAGAGAGAACTTCTTTAAATTGCTCGTTACGATTTGCATCGGCTAAGGTGAGAATTGCATTTTGAGGAAGGTTGCAAAGTGCCGCTCCGTTGTATATCAGTAGAAATAACACGATTTTGCTTGTAACTTCCATTTCGGACCCAATTTCAATCCGGGATTTCCCGGACAGGCTTCTCTCTTGTCCCATAATAACATTTTTTGATGCGGAATAACAGCCCATTATGGATAAAAATATTCTTATTTGACGCACCGCCCCAGTTCCGTGAGCGGATTTTTCTTGAATCAAGGTGCTGGATATGTTACAATCTACTTAGGTTCATTGAGGAAACCAGGTCGGGGATGCACCAGTGGTGATGAAACCCCCGTATTTTTGGAGTATTGGATTGATATCTTTGGTGCTGCCTGCTTCTTGTGACGGCAGACACATCAGTTGTATAGTAAACGTTTAGTCTGGCAAATACTAAGTTAGGAGAGACGCTGTAATGGTCAAAAAATTAGAAAAATACCGCCGAAATCGTTTTTGGGGGGTCCTGATAGTTTCGCTTTTTATCCTGCCTTTAATTGTCGGTGCCGGGCAGTTTTCCGACCAGGCCGCAAATACAGCTTTGAATACGGCCAGGCAGAAGCTGCAAACAAGGATTACCTATAGTTGCATAGACACACCAATCGAGAAAGTACTGATGGATTTGGCCGACGAGGCGAAGATTGACATTATCAAAAACCCTGAAGTTACCGGCAATGTTACAGCCAAATTGACCGACGTGCCTCTTGAAGAAGCTTTGACCAATATTCTTGCCGCATATAATTATACATATATAGCTACTGAAAATATGGTAAGAGTCATACCGCTTCCCGAGACGGCTCCACTGAAAGAGCAGCAGGTCACGAGAATCTATAAAATCACTTATGCAGACGCTAACCAGGTTTTTGCTGCTTTGAGTGATTTCGTCACCGGTAAGGCCGAAATCGGCTTCAACAAAGGCACCAGCCATATAATGGTTACGGACAAAGAAGAAAAAATCAAAGCCATAGACAAATTCATCGAGCAAGTTGACCATATAACCTCGCAGGTGCTGGTCGAGGTAAGAATCTATGATGTAAGCACAAGGGAAGGCTTCGAATTGAACCCACAGTGGCACATCGGACGCAATGCACCCTACACTGCTGACACAATCCTCGCGCCTGATGAAGTAACAGTAACTGAAAAAGGATCAGAGACCACTCATTTCAAAGAAACAAGGCTAGATATCCTGGAGAATCCGATAGCCAATTGGCCGGACGGGTACACGGGCGACCCTAACTGGTCCCAGGAAACTTATACACAGTACCAGGAGAATTGGACTACAACTCCTGGGAGAACTGATACTGAGAATATATATAAAGATACTCCTGCAATGATAACTAACCGGCGCAGGAAACCCTTTGTCGGTGGTTCATTTGACCGTGTTACAGGTGGCACTCTCAGCTTTAGTGTTCTGAACGATGCCATCGATTTAGACCTGGCGCTGACCATTCTCCACAGTCAGGTTGATGCCAGGCTTCTTGCCAATCCTCGAATTCTCGTGCTCGACAATGAAACCGCCAAATTCGAGATAGTCCGCGAATTTCCCTACAGGGAGCTGCGTCAGGTACAAAGGGAAGACCCTTTGTCATTTACGGACTTTAAAGAAGTCGGCGTTGACCTTAAGGTTACTCCTCACATCGCCAGAGACGGGATGCTGAGATTACATATTGAGCCTAAATTTAGTGTGCTGGTAGGTCGGGAAGCACTAAGCGTCCTGATAGGCATGGATGACTATGGCCGTGATTTATACCAGAGTGTATTAGGTGTGCCTGTTGTTGACGCCCGCCGTTTGGAAACAACAGCTATGATAAGAGATGGCCAGACTATCGCGATAGGCGGCCTCCGCAAAAGAGAGGTTACGAAAGATGTTGCCAAAGTGCCGGTACTTGGCGATTTGCCGCTTGTGGGAGGACTGTTCAACTCTGAAAGCGAGTCGGTCAAAATCAACGAGCTTATCGTATTTATAACTACCACAATCATTACCGATCCGACCCTTTCGGACAGCGAGAAAAAGCTCCTTGACGAAACTAAGTTTACAACACCTGATTTTGAGAAAACAAAGATAGAGAAGGGTGAGCTGAAGAAACCCCAGGCCGACAAAACTGAGGTCAAAAAACCTGAGGATAAGAAACCGGATATAACAGAGACGCTCGACCTGTTATTGAAAAAACTGGGACCGTCTGCCAACTAATTATCATTGTCAAGGAATCATTTCTTGGATAGTCGTTTCTTGCAACGGCTGTGAATCTCTGCCGGTAATACCAATTGTATTTATTTACTGCGCCGATGGATGTCATTGCCGGCGTTCTCGTTTTCTGTCATCGCGAACGGACCTGCCCTGCCTGCCCTGAGCTTGTCGAAGGGAGCCTTGCCTGTCCTGAGTGTAGCCGAACGGCTCGAAGGGAGCAATGTCGAAGGAGTGAAGCAATCTTAATCGTTCGTAAATCGGAGATTGCCACGACCTAAAGAAGAGAACTCGCAATGACAAGCCCTGAATATAACAATATTAGCAAACTTGCTATACGAGGCGATTTCCCGAGGCAAGCAGCGAGAATGTATACATTCATAGCGGAATCGAGAATGTGTTGCTCTTTGTTTGTCCCGGATGGTTTGGTTTCGGGTGTGGGTGCTTTTGTGTTCTACCTTGCTGACCGAGCTACAATACTCTTATCCCCACTAACTCGCCTGGAATCAGTTTCATGCCCAGTGGAATCTCAATCTGAATAGCCCGACCCCACTGAGGAACGGTGGGATTCCGCCACAACCGCTGCGGCAGTTGTTCAACCCTCGGGCCAATGTATGTTATCTCGGACCGTCCAATCTGTTTCGGTTCGCTGCCTTTGACAACTTCTACCCGGCTTCTTCCCGTAAAATGACCCACCATATTTTCGCCGACATAGGCAATAATCGAACTGGGCTTTTCTTCTGTTATGCTCAGTACCGGAAAGTCAGGCAGTATAACAACTTCACCAATTTGGGTATTAATGTTGCTGACAAAACCGTCGCAGGGAGCCGTTAGAACCACTTCTCTCTGTCTTTCATCCAGTTCATTCAGCTTCCGTTCTAAAGCTTGCTTGGCCAAATCTATAACGCGCTGAGCCTCATTCTTTTCGGTGCCGGCCTGGGGAAGATACTGCGCATATTTCTCTCGCCTGTACTCAGCTTCCTGCAGCTCCTGTTCGTATTTGGCAAGAACTCCCTTATCCCACTCAATCTGTTCCATAAGAGTATCGCGGCTTGCATTCATTGTTTTCAACTTATTAAATAAGGCGCTGTCCGTTCCGATATTTGCACCGTTCTCAATCTTGAAGTTTTTGATTTCCATCTCCATTTTATCCAGCGATACAAAGTCTCTTTCAAGCACGGTATTAGCATCTAAAATGTTTTTCTTGCCCACCACTACATCGGCCGTAAATGCACGCATTTCAGCCCACCACTCGGATTGCCGGTTGAATATCTCGGCTTCATAGTTTTTACGTAATTCGGTTAACTGTGCATCCAGGTGATTTATTTCTGCTTGTATAACTGATTTTTCAGCATCCAGGCGTTCATCATCAAGTACGGTATTGACTACAGCTATTTGGTCGCCTTTGTTGACTTTCTTAAACAATTGGACGTTAACACTTATCAAGCGTGCCCTGGTGCTGGTCCCGACATCATGCACTTCCGCATCAGCTATGCCTACAACTTCAAATTGTGCTGCACGGCGATGAAACATCCCGACCACGCACAGTACCGCCCCCGACCATACAAGCACTGGCAGAACACGCAGGAATAAACGACTGTTTCGTAACCTTATTCTTCCCATACCTAATCTAAACCTCCAGCAACTGCTCCTGCATTGTCAGGCTGATATTCTCAATACCCTCAACTTTTTTCAGTTCGGACAACATGGTCTCATTTTTTTCTGAACTTCGTATCATCAACTGGTAAGCGTACTCCACCGCGGGGCTGCCGAAGCCGCTCTCCTGAGACGATATGAGAGTAAAGTTGCCGCAGAAACGCTTCAAGATACCCGGAATGGGGTGTTTTGGGTCAATATGGCCTCTAAGAGTAAACCGCAAAAAGCCGTTGTGAGGCTCGTGAGTTCCGAAGCTCGTCGCATAAAGGTATATTACTATCAAACTCAGAACCGTAGTACCGACGATAGCAGTAGCGTAGCGTTGGGAGCCAGTCGCCATCCCTATGACAAGCGCGCAGAAAATGAAAGCGATATCGCGAGTATCCTTGATGATGTTACGAAAACGTATAAGCGCTAAAGCTCCCATCAGCCCGACAGCGGTAATGATATTGTTTCCGATGACCGACATAACCATTGCCACGACGACGGTAATCATAATCAAAGCCTGCACGAAGTTCCTTGAGTAGGACAAGCCGCTGTGCGTGGCGTAATAAATCCAGGCTATAACTTGGCCCAGAATAAACGCCAGCAATAGCGACAACAGGATGCTCTCGGGGCTAAAGGCTCCTCCTGTTAAGGGTGTTTCCTCAAGGCGCCAAAAACTTTCAGCTATTTTATCCATAATTAATATACCGATAATTGCGGTGCACAGAATCCCAGCGAATAGGCATTCGTTACCGAAGTGGCATATTTCGAGAATGAATCCTGACGCAGGTTTAAACACGCTATCATTTGACTTAACCAGGTCGGGTAACGAGCAGTGAATTTTATTTCGAGAATCACACCGCCACTGGATATGGGATGATATTGCCAGCCACCATGGCCGTTAAGCGATACCTTGGGCTCTCGCGTGACTTTATAGCACAGCTCTCGGTCAAAAGTTACCCTTACCCTGTTATGTGAGCTGTCTTCATACGCTTGCCGCATATAGCGAATCAACACCTTAGGTCTGGCATTAATGGTGTTCATATACAACTGAAACTGGTTGAGTGTTTTCTCGTCGGTACGATAATCTTGCGGCGGCAGAGGCGAACCTGAAAGAAGCGTTGCTACATCCTCATCTCTAACCCGAGCTCGGTTTTTGATAATGATAGTGTTCATCCGGCGTTTTATCTCGAAAAAGCGGGGGTAACCAGGTTCGTCGGTATAACTGCGGATCCGCAGTTTGAAGCGATTTTTATGCCCCGTCAGGGTTTGTCGGCAAAGCAGCAGACTATCTGAGTCTAAATAGAGACTGACTATCGGATATTGCCTGTCTCGTCGTAATTTGCTGTAACGGTCCAGTTGCAGGTATGGCCGGATAAACTCCTCAACTGCCGCGGCCTGTGACTCGTAGATTCGATATTTTATCTCATGGCGACAGAATAGTGTTCGGTCGACCGGCTCTTTTACCGTGCTCACAGTACTTTTTTTACGAGTTTCTGAGTCCGCTGGCTGCCGGGATGGACCGTGGACAGGTTCTACCTTGCCGGCTCTCGGTGTCAATATCTGTTTTACTGATTTGCCTTTAAGCATATCAACCTTTGTTACTGAACTACTAATCGATAAAAGGCCGAAATTGATAAGCCTATTTAATTTAAGCACTTATAATACTTCAAATTGTTATCGGGCACTCGAAAATATGTTAAATACGCAAAACCCACCTTCTGTTTAGTTAATTTACCATATAAACAGTCTGTCTATACTCTTAACTTTGCTTATTTTAACATAAATGGGATAGTGTAGTCAATCCTTTTTTTGACGTTGGAATCCGGAATATTGGGGTGGGGGGGTCAAGGGGACTCGCAGTGGCCGGTTATCAAGAAGCTTCACAGAAATTGGTGTTTTTATCGGCACCTCGGAGAAACCCGGATAAGTGCCATTGGACTAACAACCTGGGTCAGGCCTAAAAATTTGGGCCGTTGAAACCCTTAATCTTACAGGTTTTCATGTGGTTATGTTGATAAGGTACGCTCTTCTGAGTTTACGTTCCTTGACAGTGGTGCATAAAAAGCTTAAACTGTTCGCCATTTAACGTATAGCATCTATTGTATTTGGAGTCTGTTGTAGTGGCCAAAAAGAGTCAATGTGATAAGTGTACGGGGTTGTGCTGCAGGTATTTTGCATTGCCGATTGAAACGCCGGAAGATAAGGCCGATTACGATGATATACGATGGTATCTGTGCCATAAAGATATCACAGTGTTCGTAGAGGACGGCGATTGGTATATAAACATTAAGAACAAGTGCAAACATCTTTCTGAAAAAGACAATCGCTGCAAAATTTATAATATCAGGCCAAGAATTTGCAGAGGATACCGTCATGCTGACTGCGATTTCGTGGAGGGTGAATACGACTTCGAGCTGCACTTTACCAACGATAAGCAAATGGAAGAGTATATAAAGATAAAATTCGACAACAACGCAGCCGAAAAGAAAAAAACAAAGAAGAAGAAAAGGAGCACGAAGGCGATAAGGCACACACGAAGTAGTGGTAGCTAAAGAAAATAAAAAATAGTTCAAAATTGAAACTTTGTGTCTTCGTGGCAAAAAAGAATAGAGAAAGAAATGAAGATACCGCCGGTAAAAGGAACAAGGGATTTTTATCCGCCGGATATGGCCCGCCGAAACTGGATAATCGACGGCTGGAAGAAAGTCTCTGTCCGCAACGGCTTTGAAGAATACGATGGCCCCATATTTGAGTATTTGAAGATGTTTCAGATAAAAAGCGGCGACGAAATCGTCGAGCAGCTTTTTTCTTTCCAGGACAGGGGCGGCAGAGACCTGGCACTAAGGCCCGAGATTACGCCTACTTTGGCCAGAATGGTCAACCAGCAAATCAATTCTCTGCCCAAGCCGATAAAATGGTTTTCGGTCCCCAGATTGTTCCGCGCCGAGCGCCCGCAGAAAGGCCGGCTTCGAGAATTCTTCCAGTGGAACATCGACATAATCGGCGTAGAGAATGAACTTGGAAAATGCTTGGCCGATGCTGAGATAATATTTACCACGGTGGACTACTTACGTGAGATTGGACTTACGAGTAAGGACATAAAAGTCAAAATATCAAGCAGAAAAATGCTGGCGGCACTTTTACAATCGATAGGCATTGCTGAAGATGAATTGGAGCCTTTGTATGCAGTACTCGACAAACGCAGTAAGCTCTCTCAGGAGGCTTTCGAAGAAACTGTTAACAAGCAGGTCTCTGACTTGAATACTGCCAGGAAGATTTTGCAGTTCATGGAGATGGATGTTGTTTACAAAATCGCCAGTATGGTAGACCCCAATTCCGAACTTGATGCGGCAATCAAAGAACTCGAGGATTTGCTTGAATGGTTAGGCCGAATGGGAGTCGGTAACTATTGTGAATTCGATCCAAGCATTGTTAGAGGTCTGGCATACTATACTGGTGTTGTATTTGAAGTTCATGATGTTGTTGGCGACCTGCGCGCGATATGTGGGGGAGGTCGATATGATAATTTGCTACACGATTTTGGTGGGCCGCCAATTTCTGCTACTGGAATGGGTATGGGTGACCGTGTATTGGAAATAATCCTTGAGGAGAAAGGGAAACTGGATAAACAAGTGCCGAAGAAGCAACTCGACTTTTTTGTTACTTGCATAGGAGTTTTTGGCAATGAGGCATGGCAGATTGTTGAGAAGCTAAGGTCGATGAAGTATTCGGTTAATTTCAGCTATAAGATGGGAGGGATTTCAAGGCAGTTGAAAGAAGCATCGGCTCGAAACGCGAAGGAGTGTATAATCATCGGCTATGAGGAGCTCAAGGAGAATAAGGTCACGGTCAGAGATATGGAGACTGGTGATCAGAAACTTATGGACTATGATGAGTTTTGGTCTCGGCTGAAGGCATGATTAAGTCTGTTTTTATCAGGAATGTGCGGAGCGAGCATCAGAATTGATTGGAGGTCAAATGGGAGCATTATGTAAATCAACTCGTGCGGTTCTTTTACTATTAGTTTGGGTTTGTTTGTCTCTACCTCTCGGAGCGGCTTCGCGGCGGCAAAGCATTGTCTCGCCGCAGGTGCACAAGGACCGGCGGGTGACCTTTCGGCTAAGAGCGCTGGGGGCCAAACAGGTCGGCGTGAACGTTCAGTTTCAGCGCGGGCTTCAACCTATGACAAGGAACAAGGAGGGAGTGTGGAGCGTAACCCTGGGGCCCGCTGAGCCGGATATTTATGAGTATAGTCTGGTTGTGGATGGTCTGGAAATAGTCGACCCTTCAAATTCCTGGCTCAAAGTCTGGCTCAATACCGCCAAGAACCTTCTCGAAGTGCCGGGTGATCAGCCGATGTTTTTCCAACAGCAGCAAGTCCCCCACGGGACCGTCCATTTACACAAATATCGTTCAAAATCACTCGGTGTGGCACGGGGGCTTTATATCTACACGCCGCCCGGCTATGAGACCAGCCAAAATATCAAATACCCCGTTCTTTATCTGCTGCACGGAATGGGTGACACTGAGGATGCATGGACTGTGGTCGGCCGTGCTAACGTGATAGTGGATAATCTGCTTGCAAAGAATAAAGCTAAGCCGCTGGTGATTGTTATGCCCTATGGCCATACCCCCTCAGCTCCTCCGGATATGCGAAGACTTGGTAACTACCGAGCATTTGAAAAGGACCTGCTCGAAGATGTCATCCCTTATGTCCAGAGTCGCTATCGAGTGAGCAGCAACCACAAGGATCGGGCGATAGCTGGCTTGTCGATGGGTGGCGGCCAGGCGCTAACGGTCGGCCTGGGTAATCTTGACCTTTTCGGATGGGTAGGGGCCTTCAGCTCGGCTGTACCGAGAGGCAAAGACATGGATGACCTGCTTGCTAAACCGGAAACGATAACCGAAAAGCTCGAATTGCTGTGGATTGGCTGCGGCAACAAAGACTTCCTTTTCCAGCAAAACCAGAAGTTTTTCGAGCGATTAAAGGCCGACAATATTAAACACGTCGCCCACATCACCGATGGCACCCATGAATGGCGCCTGTGGAGGCGATACCTAAATGAATTTGTTCCGCTGTTATTCAAGGCCGGAAAATAGTTATTGTTTGGAGTTCTAAACCGATTTTGGAAATTCCAATAGAACAGGCAAATTCTGAAAATCTAACTGTCGAGAAGCCGACGCCATGGGGCTTTTGGGCAACTATTGGATTTTCATGTGTTATTGGAGTGGTCTTTCTTTTTGTTAGCATAATCTTATCTATCGGCATTATCGTCGCGGTCAAAATTCTAAAGCCACAACTCGACCTTATGAAATTTGCTCAATCTTTGGATTCGAATGGTTTATTTTTGGCAGTTGTGTCTTTTGTAATTGCGCCGTTGGTTATTGGCCTGTCTGTACTCTTTGCGAAAATCCGCAAAAACATCACAATCAAAGAATACCTCTCTCTTAACAGAACCGGCTGGAAACAGTTCGCTAAATGGTTCTTAATTCTTCTGCTATTTTCGGCTTGTTCTGATGCTCTCACGTCTGTTTTAGGAAAGCCCATCGTCTCGGACTTCATGGTAAGTGCTTATAAAACTGCTTATTTTACACCTTTACTGTGGTTGGCTTTTATTATCTTGGCGCCGTTATATGAGGAAATACTTTTTCGTGGTTTTATGTTCAAAGGTATTGAGAGCTCAAGGGTAGGGCCGATAGGGGCGGTGATAATAACTTCCCTGGCCTGGTCAGCGCTCCATATTCAATATGATTTTGTTATTATAGTCAGCATCTTTGCAGGCGGCTTACTTCTGGGCTGGGCCCGATTGAAAACAAATTCCATCTTTGTACCCATTGTTATGCACGCATTGCAGAATCTATTGGCAACGATTGCGGTTATTATCTATCTTAAGCAGATATAAAACCGGTTAATCTGAGTTGAAATGAAAGATTTCGCCCCCAATCATTACGAGCGGGCCTTCGAAAACTGGTTGAGGGACAATCACATTCAATACGTCGCCATTGACGAACAAAAGCGGGCAACCTTCGCGCGTTCCAGGATTAAGAGCTTCGATTTTTTGCTGTATCCACCCAACGGCCAAATAATAATTGCCGAGGTAAAGGGAAGATTGTTTAAAGGTACAAGCCTGGCTAATTTAACAGGGCTTGAATGTTGGGTCACCACCGAGGATATCGACGGGCTGACCGGCTGGCAGAAAGTCTTCGGCCCGGAACATCAAGCTATCTTTGTCTTTGCCTACAAGGCCGAAAACGTCGATGTTGATTTTGACGGCAGAGACTTTTATGATTTTGGCCGGAACAAGTATATATTATTTTGCGTCAGGTTAGACGATTATCGTAAGTTTATGAAACGCCGAAGCCCGAAATGGCAGACCGTAACGCTTCCCGCCGACAAGTTCCGCCAGTGTGCTATACAGATGCAGGCCTTTCTCCTTTGATATAACGTTTTATTTTTTTAGGAATAATCTCTTTTTATCCTTCTCTTCCAAGAGTTACCATATTAGTCAAAAGCCTGTCTAACGCCTTGGAGGTCCGTGACTTCATCCATATATACATTAGCGGGATGATTACAGGCCAGGGGATAAATGGGGCCAATGAGATTAAGATTGTTTTATTCAGAGGTTGCCCCTCCTTGGCAAACAAAATTCCAAAAAACACCACAAAGAATATCGCCATAACCACTATGAACAACGCCAGGTATTTAGGCACTCTAACAAAACCTAATAATTGAGTAGTTGTTTAGCCGA
>Ga0307445_10000298_pt1 | contig 25870 bp, 21 predicted proteins | sample SalMarSW160330MG_FD_202147 | JGI IMG/M metagenome (GOLD analysis project Ga0307445, IMG submission 202147) | Salt marsh sediment microbial communities from the Plum Island Ecosystem LTER, Massachusetts, United States - SW1603-30 | ecosystem: Environmental > Aquatic > Marine > Intertidal zone >... | reverse complement strand
CCGCTTTCTTCTATTATTTCGTTAAGAGTAACTTTTTTGTCTCTGAAAAATTACAGGAAGTCAATCTGTAAAAATACACTCTACTTAAAATATCAGCCGCATTAAATTTCGTTTCATATTTTCCTACCAGCTGATATTCATTCACCAGGTTCGCATATTCAGACCCGAGAATATAATATATTATTAATTTCAGCAACCATCCGTTGTAATTGGAATGTTGCTGATTAATTGACATTTATCAGGTTTTTAGATAATTGCGTTTTCTGTGTCGTAATCATTTAGGAATGTGCCTGCTGAGTAGTTGTTAAGCAATACAATATTTTTAAAACCATCTACACCTGCCTGAGAGGTCATTTCCTGAACAAGGATAATATCCGGATTGATTGAAGAAATTTTTTCCCTTAAATATGGATTGCGCGTTATTGTATCTACTCCGGAATAGTTAAGGAGATTGTATTTCATTAGTTTTACGTGGGACTGGGGGGAAGTAAGTTGAGGAGAAATCATATTAATAAAACCATTCGCTGTGTGGCTGATAAATTACCTGCAATAATTCTGTAAAAGTAGATACCACTTGGGAGACCTTGCCTCTACCTATCGGTAGACAGGTAGCGGAGGCCGGTTCCGGACTTCGCCTAAAGGTAAACCGGAATGACTGATTTGGAGTGGAGCTAATGTTGAATTCGACTTCGTAGGTTACTGGAGATTTTTTCAGCACTGTATATATTCAAAGCTATTTAGATATTTTCTAAGTTAAATTAAGATGCTAAAGGGCAGTTTTGAAAATATAAATGTCCAATTGTGTGATATAGCATACATTTAATGTGGCTGTTATTACTTAACATGAAAAACACTTCAGAAGTTAAAACCCTCTTTCTGCAAACTCCTCAAGTTAATCGCTCCAATAAAATTATAGTTCAAACTATTAATAAACGGAAATTCAATTTTATAATGCAATTAATTATGATAAAACAGAAAGATATGATAAAGAAATGTTCTGCAGCAATTGGGTTAGTAATGATTACAGCATTCTGATTTATGAATTATAAAATTAGTAAAACAAATTTAGAGGTAATTTTGAATGCGACTAGAAAAATAATAATGATTATGGCGTTGATTGGATTGTCCGGATTCGCAATTGCAACGAATGAATTAGGTTCCTCTGCTAATCCGATATTTATAGCAGAATTTAAGCCGGTTTCCGAAGTACATTCAATTAATGCTTCAAGTATCCGGTATATAGACCACGGATTGATGAATGCTTCCTGGTATGGCCCAAGGTTTCACGGAAGGTTGACAGCTAACGGAGAGATTTATGATCAGAACGCATTAACGGTAGCTCATAAATCATTTAGCTTTGGAACTCTGTTAAGAATTACGAATATAAAAACCAATAAATCTATTATTGTTAGAGTTAATGACCGTGGCCCTTATATACCCGGCAGGCAGATGGATCTTTCAAAAGCTGCTGCGGAAGAACTTGGAGTGATTTACAGCGGAGTTAAGGAATTAAAAGTTGAGGAGATCGTATTAGACTGGTCTAATAATCCTATTTTATAAATTTATGGGATTGTTTGAAAATATAATCATAAAACCATCCACATCTACCAGAGATGTAATTTCCTGAACTGCGATAATATCCGGATTGAGTGAAGAAATTATTTATCTAAAAAAGTTTGCGTTTTATTTTTTTAGGTTTAAAAAAGAATTATTCATTAATTTAATAATAGGAGAATAGAGGAGGTACATAATGGGAACAGTAGAATTATTATCCATAATATTATATTTAATCTTCGCTTTTATTATAGCATTTTTCATGGTGATGACATATAGATTTGTAAAAGCGGTTGAAGGGTTCAGCAATTCATATAAAAAGAAGAGCTGATAAATTAAGCGATAAAATGATGTTATAGCTACTATTTATGCACTGATAAACTAGAGCTACCCGAAAAAGATCATTGGTGATTATAACTAAAGTGATTTTCTGGGCACTAGTTGGATTAATATTAATAGTATATAATGCAAGGAAGATAAAGAAAAATTAGGGGGTAAAGTACTTTAATATGAATTTAGAGGGAGAAAAAATGAATTTAAAAAAAGCATCGTTACTTTTAATAATAGGTCTACTATATACCGTATTTTATAAAGTTATTTTATGGATATTGCCTGCCGTATCAAACAGTAACTTTTTAAAAAATATTCTCTCTCTCTTATGGTTGATTTCTGCTTTTACGATAATAATATTTATCTATTTCTTCATAAAAGAAGTTACTCCGCTTAATTCACAAATCAAAATATCTTTACAATTAATAATTTTGTTTACGGGTATAATAGTATTGCTTAAGCTACCTGTAGAATTAATACCAATTAACAGGATATTAAGAAATTCAATTTTCGAAGCTATCAGATTATTAAATTCTTTTTCAATCTTAATGTTTTTTATTTTTTTTAATAAAATAATTCCAGCAAGAAATTCTTTACGCTTACCAATTGGGTTAGCAATCTGGGGGTTTAGTATAGGTCTGATTTTAGATTTAATTACCTTCGGATATTATATAAATTTTATTCTCACAGGACATGAAGCAGTGCCTTTTCCCCCGCTTCAATTTCTGGCAATTATAGTTTTTATATTTACTTACCTTGTGATAATTAACTTTTTAATAAAATTCAGCAAAGTAGAGAACTATTCTACACCAATAGAAACGTAATTAATCTTATTTTATCTCCCTTGCCTGGTTTTTGGTAAAATAAAGTTCTGTTAAGTGTTGCATTAATCGGATTAATATTATGAAAGATATAAGCTTTAAACAAATTACTTCAGAAGAATTACTCAAAAAGATGGAAGAACCTGATGTAACCATAATTGATATAAGATCTCCTGATGCATATAACGGCTGGATTGAAAAGAATGAGATAAGAGGAGGTCATATTAAAGGAGCTAAAAGTCTACCATTTAAATGGAGCAAGTATATAGACTGGATTGAAATAGTAAGGTCAAAGAAAATATCACCTGAACACGCATTGGTTATTTACGGGTACGATAAAACTGATATTGAGATAGTTGCGAAACAATTTGTCAAATCCGGCTACCCGAATGTATTTGTTTATCATTCATTTATTGATGAATGGAGTGCACATGAAAAATATCCGATTGAAAAACTGGAAAGATATACACAATTAGTTTCACCTGAATGGCTAAAGAATTTACTGGATAAACATGCAGATCCTAATTATAATAATAAAAGATTTGTGGTTTGTCACGCACATTATCAGAAAAGGAAAGATTATGAAGAAGGTCATATTCCCGGCGCAATTGATGTAGACACTAATTTACTCGAATCTCCTGAGACCTGGAACCGTCGTTCACCGGAAGAATTAAAAAATGTGCTGGAAAATCTTGGTATCACGCATGATACAACTGTTATTTTATATGGAAGGTTTTCTTATCCTGATAACAATGATCCTTTCCCCGGAAGCAGCGCTGGTCATTTAGGCGCGATGCGGTGTGCATTTATTATGATGTATGCAGGTGTAAAAGATGTTCGACTCTTAAACGGGGGAATTCATTCATGGATAGATGAAGGTTACGAAATTTCAACTGAAGAATTCATTAAAGAGCCGGTTAAAGATTTTGGAACTGTCGTTCCTTCCAATCCACATTTTGCTGTTGATCTGCAGGAAGCTAAAGATATTCTTAAAGATAAAAATAAAAACCTTGTTTGTGTTCGTAGCCGGGATGAGTATATAGGAAAAGTAAGTGGATATAATTATATAGAGAAAAAGGGCAGAATCCCCGGTGCAGTATTTGCTGACTGTGGCAGCGATGCGTACAACATGGAAAACTATCGAAATCTCGATCACACTACCAGGGAATATCATGAAATAGAAAATCAATGGGCAAAGGAAGGGATTACCCCGGAAAAGTTTAACGCATTTTATTGTGGAACCGGCTGGCGGGGAAGCGAAGCCTTCTTTAACGCATGGCTTTTAGGATGGTCCGAAATTGCAGTGTACGACGGCGGCTGGTTTGAATGGAGTAATAATAATTTACCGTATGAAACCGGATTGCCGGAGAGAGGCTTTAATGAATGATATTAATCATCTGCGGGAAGATTTTCCTATTCTGAAAAGACTAATTTACGGCAAGCCTTTTGTTTATCTCGATAATGCTGCAACCACCCAGAAACCACAGGTTGTTCTCGATAAAATGTTGGAATTCTATACAACACGAAATAGTAATATCCACCGAGGTGTTCATTATTTAAGTGAGCAGGCAACTGCTGCTTATGAATCGGCAAGAGAAACTGTTAGAAAATTTCTCAATGCTGATGATGTTTCGGAAATTATTTTCACGCATGGTACTACTGATTCAATAAATATAATTGCTGATTCTTTCGGACAGACATTTATCAATCAGGGCGATGAAATTATTGTTACGGCTATGGAGCATCACTCAAATTTTATTCCCTGGCAGATGCTTTGTAAACGGAAAGGGGGGATCTTGAAAGTTATACCTGTTGATGAGAATGGAACACTAATAATTGAAAAATTAAGTGAGCTTATTACCCAAAAGACAAAATTTATCTCGCTGACTTATGTTTCTAATGTATTGGGTGTAATAAACCCGGTAGTAGAAATTGTAAAAACCGCACATTCATTCGACGTACCTGTTTTGATAGACGGAGCCCAGGCTGTTCAACATTTCCCTGTTGATGTTAAAGCACTGGACTGTGATTTTTTTGTTTTTTCAGGACATAAAATATTTGCTGAAACAGGCATCGGGGTTTTATACGGAAAACAAAAATGGCTGGAAAAATTAGCACCCCCAAGATTCGGGGGTGGAATGGTAAAGAAAGTAGAAGTTGAAGAAACTTCATTCGCCGATCCTCCCCTGAAATTTGAAGCAGGTACAAGTAATTTCGCAGGAGCAGTTAGCCTTAAAGCAGCAATTGAGTATATCAATAACATTGGCTTTAGCGATATAATGGCGCACGAAAGGGATGTGTTTGATTATGCTGTTGGAAAATTCAAAGAGCTTGAAAAAGTTACAACTTATGGAAATGCATCCAGCAGGTGCGGGGTGATATCATTTAACCTTGATAAAATTCATCCGTATGATGCAGCTTTAATTATGGATAAAGCGGGAGTCTTTGTTCGTACCGGTACACATTGCACTGAACCTCTTATGAAACATTTTGGCATAGACGGAACAATCCGCACCAGTTTTGCTTTATATAACACAAGGGATGATGTTGATAAATTAGTTGAAAGCATAAAGAAAGTTCAAAAAATTATGTGCGCCGGAACATAGAATGACAATAAACGAAAACCAGGATCAGATTATTGAAGAGTTATTACCGTTAAATGACTGGTTTGAAAAGTACGAATACCTGGTTAGTCTGGGGAAAGCTCTTAAACCTTTAGATGAAGAATTTAAAACAGATGATAACCTCATTAAAGGTTGCCAGTCAAAAGTATGGCTGAGAGCAGAGAAGAAGAATAACAAAATTTGTCTGGCGGCTGATAGCGATACTTTAATCACAAAAGGAATATTAGCTTTGTTACTTCAGGTTCTAAACAATCAATCCCCGGAAGACATAATTAACTGCAATCTGTATTTCGTTGAGAAAATAGGTTTAAGTACAAATCTTTCTCCTGCCAGGGCGAACGGTGTTGTTTCTATAATAAAGCAGCTTATGTTTTATGCAAATAAACTTAAATAGTGGTATTTGTAATACATTTCTTGATTTATCGTAATTAATAATACCACTTCCAAAATATCTGTGACAGATATGAGAAATTCTAAAATGCTTCTTCTATAAAGCTACATCTTAATATTTTCTTTAAGTATCATATAAATTCTAAATAAAAGAGATGTTAAAGTATTTAACCGGGAATGATTTTTGAGAGTGAGAAGAATTATCTTTATTAATGCTTGCCCGATACAAAATGTTAATTCCCCTATAATAACTTCAACTTAAATCTCACAATGAAATAAAATGCACAAACTTAGTACAGTAAAATTTTTTTTAATTTATTCATACAATATTGTTTTATTCTAAATTGGAATTATTACATTCAAATTTTATATTATATACATTAAATTTTATTTATACATTTAATTGATGGTACAAATATTGTACGGGGAAACAACTAGTCTAAATAAAATTATCTATTCAATCTTCAGGGGCAATTAATGGAAAGTGACGGTTATTCATTAGAAACCGAGGTGGGCTCAGAACAAATCTGGTATAATTATCTAGAACTTTTCGATGATTCAAATTTATATCAGACCCAGGCTTATAACAAGCACTCAAAAGGGGCTAAACATTTAAGTCATTTAATTCTTAAAAAAAATGATAAGGTTATTGCTATTGCACAACTTCGTTTATTCCTTATACCATTTTTGAAGAGAGGAATAGCGTATCTTTTAAGGGGACCGGTCTGGAAGCGAAAAGATGAAGATGAATGTTTAGAAACTTTGGAAAGAATGTTGAGTGCGTTATACAACGAATTTGTTATAAAAAGAAAATTAGTATTATTAATTGAACCAAATTTGTTCGAAAAAAAAGATCATACTTATGAATCAATATTTACTCACCAAAATTTTTGGCTGAAGAAACAGATTAATAGAAGAAAAACAATATTAATAGATCTGAAGAAATCGAGTGAAGATCTAAGGAAATCACTACGAAGAAGCTGGAGACAGAACTTAAGAAAAGCCGAACGAAACGATTTAATAATTGAAAATAATGGGGAAAATAAATTTTCTTATTTGGAAGAAATTCACACTGAGGTTGTTAGACGAAAAAAGTTTAAAACTGATCTTACCGTCAATCAATTCAAAAATATTAATAAGGATCTACCCGCAAATTATAAATTAAATGTTATGACGTGCAAGAATAACGATGATTATGTGAGTGGATTGATCGGTACTGCAATCGGAGATACTGGAATAGCTCTAATTGGCGGCACTACTTCAAAGGGATTAAAAACATCACCGAGCTCATATTATTATCTTATGTGGAATATGTGTCAATGGGCTAAAAAGACAGGATGCAAATGGTTTGATCTCGGGGGAATTAATCCTGAAACTAATCCCGGTGTATATCAATTCAAATCCGGTATGAGAGGAACGGAAATGACATATTTAGGTGATTATCAGGCATGTAAATACGGAATTAGTTGTATAGCGTGTAAATTTTTAAATTTTAAATTATTGATTGACAATAAGCAGAGATTGGAAATATGTCATCAAAAAGAACAAAGAAGGCGTGTTCTATCACCTTAAACATCTAACAATGATCAACTTTCAGATTTTATAAAATGATTCAATGCTCACGTTGTACTACAAGCGTGGGCATTTTAGTTTTAAATAAGTCTGAAAAGTCTCGCCTGTCTTGGAATAAAAATATTTTTATGTATTAAGAAAAGAATTTTAATAAGTCGATCATTTACTTATTATATACAAAAAGAATTGGAGTTACTTTATGTCCATAAGACCGGTGAAAAAAATATTAAAGGCACAACCGACAATTGAAGGCGCAGGAGTTAATCTTCGTCGCGCAATTGGTTTTGGAGATCCATCTGAAGTCGATCCGTTTCTCCTTCTCGATGACTTCCGCAGTGATAATCCAAATGACTACTTAGCAGGTTTTCCGTGGCATCCTCATCGCGGAATAGAAACTATTACTTATGTTCTTGCAGGCAGCGTTGAACACGGCGACACTCTAGGAAATAAAGGAATTATATCGTCGGGAGATATTCAATGGATGACAGCAGGCAGCGGAATTCTACACCAGGAAATGCCGAAAGGTGATACAAAAGGAAGAATGCATGGTTTTCAACTCTGGGCAAATCTTCCTTCTGCACTTAAAATGACATCGCCCCGTTACCAGGAAATTAAATCGACTGAAATACCTGAAGTAACCGATGACGATGGAACAAAAGTGAGATTAGTATGCGGAGATTTCCGGGGAAAGAAGGGTCCTGTAGATGGTATAGCTGCCAATCCTATTTATATAGATGTTTCTGTTCCGGCAGGTAAAAAGAAATCCTTGCCAATCGATACGAGAAATAATGCGTTTGCTTATGTCTTTGCTGGCTCAGGAAAATTCTGCAACGCATCTGGACCTCTTGCTGTACCAACTGAAAGTGTCGGCTGGCTCGATACAACTCCACCGGCAGAAGCAGATAACAGGTCACTTATTTTATTCGACAGCGGAGATGAAGTTACAGTACAAGCCGGAGAGGAAGGAATACGTTTTCTGCTTATTTCAGGCAAACCATTGAAAGAACCTGTTGCATGGTACGGACCAATTGTAATGAACACACAGGCAGAACTGCAAAAAGCATTTGAAGAATTACAGAATGGTACATTTATAAAGAAGTAACTTTGATTAGTTTGTTATCTGTTCAGTATTTTTAAAACGGAAATTCTTCTTCATAATCAATTTTCTTATCAAGTATTTCAGCCGGTGGTTTTTCAGCTATCAGATGCTTAGGATTTCCTTCCACGTAGATGGCTTTATACGGCCTAGTCGGGCAGGCAAATTCACACGCGCCGCAACCAATACAATATTCATTCTTGATATCAGGAATATGTAAATTATTTTCATACGGAATCATTCTTACTGCTTTAGTAGGGCAACGCTCTGAACAGGCGCCGCATTCTTTCCTTTCGGTGTCTACGATACAATTTTCCTTAATAAATTTTGATTTGCCTAATTGAGTGAGTTTTTTATCTTCAATTAGGAGTTTCTGAAGCGCACCGGTCGGGCAAACCATCATACATTCCACACACTCGTAATTACAGTAATTAGTTAAATAGTCCATCCTTGGCTGAAGCAAACCTTCTAATCCGTAATGCAAAATTGAAGGCTGCAAAACTTTTGTAGGACAAACAGCAACACATAAATGGCACGCTGTACAGGTTGATGTAAAATGATCGATACTATTTGATCCCGGTGGCGAGACTGGTACATTCTTTTTAATTGGTACCGTGGATTCTTTTTCAGGAATAATCTTTATCTGTGTAAAGCCAAAACTTCCTAATCCTATCACTATGTAATAAAGTTTATTAAGAAATATTCTTCGATCTGCTTTGAACTGAATTGTATTATCAGACACTAAGAGATTTTGTTTATAATAATTAATTGCCGTGGTTGGACATTCTCTGAAGCAATTAAAACAAACCACACAACGTTCAAAATTTATTTCTTTTGAATCAGCATTTATACATTCAGCTTTACATACTGTTTCACAAGCTCCGCAACTTTCACAATCTTCTTCCTTAATCTTAATTTTATATAAAGATACTTTGGATATAAAACCGAGAAATGTTCCAAGAGGGCAAATTGTATTACAAAATAATCTTCCTCTTTTTGAAGCCATCACGATCAGAACAGATAATATTATAATAGAAAATAAAAGACCCACCAGACTGATTGCCCTGATATCAACCGGATATATAAGATATAAACCAATTGATTCAAAGAGAGAAGATAACACATTGTTTAGTAGAAGAATAACAGGATAAAACAAGTTTGTTAAAATACGTCCAAAATTGCTGAATGGATCTAACAATCCTATGATAAACATGCCAATCAGGGGTATCGATAAAATTGAAAGTATAAGAACCGGGTACCTGATCCATTTATGTTCTTCCGACCAATTGAAATAGCTTACGCCAAAAAGTTTTTGTGAAATTCTGGAAATAAAATCCTGAAGCGTTCCTAATGGGCAAACAGATGAGCAATAGACTCTGCCAAAAAACAGTACCGATAAAAGTACAATTAAAAAGCCGCCCGCCGAAACAGTAAGTGTATTAACAAATTTTGTAAGAGACGGAATAAATTGAAGCCATAAAACATAGTCATAAACAGACGATGGAATTACATTAATATAATCAAGGAAAATCAGCGAGATGGTAAAGAAGAAAAGGAGGGCAACAATAACACGAATTTTTTTAAGTTTAGTCAAAGGCTACATTCAGAGGATTATCCTGTTGATATTCAATTTACTTAAATCCATTTCACCTATTTTCATGTCATAAGCATATTTAATGTATTCAATATCTTGTGGATCACTACCAAATAATTTTGCGGCGGCGGCATCTGCAGCAACTATATCGGTTGAGATTATCTGTGATTTCATATTTACCACATCTGACCTGGAAACACCGCGGGGTCCGTTTTTCATCATCACAGAATAAGCATCTACTATATTTAAGTCGGGCTTCCTGAAAGAAGGAAAATCTGCAATACACTGATTCAAATCATTCCTATGCCAGTATCCCCTGTCCCATACTATCCCCATTAAGTTTTTCATAGAAATTGTTAAATCAGTTGAGTTATGACTTTTTAAAACGGGTACATTAATAAATACATCGCACTCCAAAATTAATTCGTGAACTTTGGATTCTTTTAGTCTTTTCCCTTTTGATATGCTGACTTGCTGATAATATTTTTCACTATTGCCCGGCACTATTTTACCGCCTGCATCTTTAACAGACCTTTCAATGCCGCTGTTTGAATAGCAACTATTCCAGCTATCACAGGTATGATCAAATACATAAACATCTTTTGCCCCGGCATCAAGACAATGTTTAATAATTCTGTTTACTAATAAAGGATTTGTATTTGCAGCGCGTTCAGGTATAACATCCCAGCCAATATTTGGTTTTACAACTACAGTATTTCCTTTATGTACAAATGTTGTCATCCCTCCCAGTGATGCAATAGCCTTGTCGAACATGACATCGGGTTCGCCACCTTTTATAGCTACAAGATCATATTTATCCGGTGGAAATGCTAACAGATCTGGAATTTTACCAAAGAGAAGTGAGGTTGTAGTTAATACTCCCGCTTTAAAACTTTTATTAAAAAATTCCCTTCTTTTCATTTAAAAGATTTTAATTGAGTATTAATAACGTTATTAAAATAGCGAAAACAAATCTAAATTTCATACCCATTGAATTAATAAAATAGATTAAATAAGACTAAATAAAACTCATATTATTTTTGTTGGCCTTTGTGAATAAAAAGAGTTTCACTGCTACTGGATTCTAACAAGGCGTGAGCATTTTTGTTTTAAATAATAGGAAAACTTAGTTCATAAATAGTGAATTAAGAAAGATTCAATTCCAGAAGTGATCAATCATTTACTTTTTTCTTGTGCGAAAAGCATTCCAATACTTTCTTATGGAGTTTTTACCTGAACTTTTTTCTTGAGGTTTATATGTTCTTTTGTTTTGATATCCCGATTAAAATCGGGACAGGCGCCAGAACCAAAAAATCAAGGCTGAAAATATTTGACTAAAACACGTACGCACTATCATCAAATCAAGTTCTAAATCTGGTACAAAAATCTTGTTAATTTCAAAAGGTTCTGTTGTTTTATTAGTTGCCAAATAAAAATTATAGCCAGTAGGAATCTATTATTTGCTTATGACAAGTATTCTCTCCAAGTTTACTACAGTAAATTTATTCCTTAGGAGAAACTTTAAGGATATTGTTACTCTTATCTTCCTAACAGAATACAGCGCTTCCCCAAGGTGTTGAATAATCAAAAAAAAAAGTATAACCAATTATTATTGGCTATTCATAAGTGTTTAATACCAGGAGGATGTATTATGAAGAGTTTAATGTTTTTCTTAATTCCGTTTATTTCAGCTTTACTGTTTTCTTCACTATCCGCACAAATCCACGAACAAAACAAGTACAAGGGCGTTCCAAATATAGTTACTGATATTAATGCTGAACATCAAAATGAATTATATTTCGGGAAAAAATTTAACAGTAACGCAATTAACCGGCCAAACAGGGGGACGGTTTCTTTAACCGAACCTGTTCATTTTCCTTATCAAGGAGCCTACAGCTATTATCAAGAATCCTTACCGGTACTACTGGAGAATGGGCAACTTCTATTGGTTTGGGTAGGCACAGATAGTCTTAAATGTGCTCATAGCAGTGATGAGGGTGTAAGCTGGGGTATCCCTATTGTTATTACGACTGGACATTGGCCAAATAATATTGCGGGATTGCGAACCAGTTCAAATCGTGTTTTAGTAATCTGGCATGAGTACAATGGAATATGGATGACTTATTCCGATGATAACGGATTCAACTGGTCAGCACCTGCTTCTATCACATATAACCAGGGCGATATTAGAACGACGATATCTAAAACATTAGATGGTAAATTGTGGTTGTTATATAGTCGTCTTAATAGTACAACACATTACGATCTTTATTATAGAACCAGTATAGATGATGGTGAAAGCTGGAGTTCAGAAGAAATCTTTTATGAAGCCCCCGGACCGCAGAATTATGGTATGGTGGTTTCTGGAAATGGCGATACACTGCTTGCCACATTTGAAGATCGCAGTGGCGGGAACTGGGAGCTTTATTTAATTTCAAGCAGTGACGGAGGTGTTAATTGGTCGACTCCCAGATCAATAATAAACTCAACAGACGACGAGCATCAACCCCGACTTCTCAGACAAAGCAATGGTGATCTTTGGTTGATTTACTATGTAAACAAATCAACTCCAATTCTTCCCGGATATATGCAATCAGATATTTATTATACTAAAAGTATTGATGGAGGTAACATTTGGGAAACTCCAACTCAATTTACATTTTTTGCCGGTGATGATACAAGACCTAATGTTGAATTGATTAATAATCAACCCTTTATATCTTTTGCCTCATTCCGTTGGGAAAGAGTTTTAACACAATATCATATATGGTATGGTTTGATCGGGACTACCGAAGATAATAATCCACCACCAATTGTATTCAATGCATACCCTTTAAATATTAGTTCAGATGTGCCCATAGAATTCCAGGCTTTTATTGATGATGAAAGCGGTATAGCCGATGTAAGATTGATATATTCGCTTAATGGAGCAAGTTTAGATTCGGTACAGATGTACGATGATGGACTCCAACTCCATAATGATGAAAATGCCGGTGATAATATCTGGTGTGGTTCTATCGGTCCTTTTCAGATTGGTGATTTTATCTGGTTTGTTATATCCGCAACTGACCTAAGTAACATTACCATAAATGTAGAATCAGGTGGTTTTTATATTCCTGCAGTTCACGATACCGGAAACATAATCCTGAATTTTCTACCTAATTCCCAGTTAGCAGATGAGGGAGTCACATCGGGTTCAAATGCCTACTGGCCCATAGAAAATGGTAATGACTATTTATGCCAGGGGGGACTTTGGATCGGCACGGATAATTTAAGTGAATACTGTGTCATGAATATTCATTATTACGAAAAAGATTGGACAAGAACAGATGGTACAGAGTTCGCACTTTTGCCAGGTACGTCAGATCAGGATGGTAACGCGACCTTCGACGACCGATATCCACAACAACAGCAACGAATTGGTTTGCAAGTGCATCAGCAAAGTTATCAATGGAGAGATTCCACTTGTTACGACTTTATAATTTTCGAATATACAATACAGAATACGGGTGAAAATGGAAATTTATCAAACTTATATGCTTCAGTATGGTTAGACCCGGATGTAGGAGATGCAAACAATGATTTAGCAGGTTTTGACCAAACCAGATCCTTAATCTATATGTATAATAGCCAAGGGATACCCGATGGATATTTTGGATTAAAATTACTTGGTGAGGAAAATTCACCACACACAGCACGAGCATACAATAACGTTGAAGATATAGAACCCTACAACGATTATGAAAGATTTCAGTGTATGACAAGCGGATTTCCTAGCATCTCTCAAACGGTAGCTGATTACCGGATTATTTTAACTGCACAGCCATTTAATTTGGCAATAAATGAAACTCATCGTGTTACTTATGGAATTGTATTGGGGCATAGTTTAGGAGAACTGCAGGTACATGCAGATACTATGGAAGCAATTTATAATAGGACTGTTGTGAGTATTGAAGACTTTGTACAGAGCGATATTCCAACAAATTATTCACTTGCGCAGAATTATCCCAATCCTTTCAATCCGAGTACAAAGATAAGTTGGCAGTCTCCGGTAAGCGGCCGGCAAACATTAAAAGTTTATGATGTTTTAGGAAAAAAGGTGGTAATACTTGTTGATGAGTACAAATCTGCAGGAAGTTATGAAGTTGAATTTGATGGAAGCAAATTACCAAGCGGAGTGTATTTCTATCAGTTGAAGGCGGGTGAATTTTTAAGTATGAAGAAGATGTTGCTGTTGAAATAGTATCATATGATACTAACTATAAATAAAATATGATTTATACCATTTTAAAACATTGACAGTTCGCTTAATCTTACTTGTCTAATATGCTAATGCTCGCGCCTACCCCCAAAGCGTGGGCATTTTTGTTTTAGAATGATCGGCTAAGAAGAATAAAAATCACCTTTTAACAATTTATTTTTGGGGCTTATAATTATCTTGGTTTCCTTTTTTATTCTATTCAATGATCGGAACGGAGTTAACCATATCCAGTACAAGGTGTTTTTCCATTTGAAGCCTTAGATTTTTGTCCAAACAAAAAATAACACATTCGTGATTATTGTTAGCAGAAAAACCATCAAAGTTCCAGCTTCCTATTCCAACCAGAAGCCTGTCATAATAAAATTCTTTTGCATGCATATAATTAAAATACTGAAAGCCGTGAACTCCTGCCTTAAGAAGTGGAAGAAAAACCTTCCTCACCCGCTTGTTCACATCACGACCATCTTCATCTATGAGTGGAGTTAACATATTAATCCAAAAATCTTCCCCGACTAGGACTGCGTCATTTACACTTCTTCTGGTAAATATACTTTTCTCACCCTGCCCGCCATCGAATCCGTTAGTGATATATTCTGCATAAAAATCAGAACCGGATGCTTTGTCCATTATCAATTGGGCAAGCATGTCCTCATACTCCGTTTTACGATCAAGATCGAACTCAATTTCAGGACTTGTCATATAAAATGAATGTTCTGCAGCTTCAAGATAACGGAGTAGCAGCATTACAATCTTTTGCGGTTCTGCATTGTTTCCCTGAACGGCAGTCCGGCATATTCCATTCATTCGTGTTTTCGGATTCCCAAGCCACCGTTCATAATTCTCGCTTCCACGATTTCCTTCCACTCTTTCCTTTGCGAGGTTTGTCGCAATTGTATACTCTCCTACCGCGATAGGACAAAGACTTGTATCATACTTTTTCCAGAGATTAATGTAACTTTGCAAAAGACTTGTCACTGCAGGTCCTTCTATAAGAATATCGGTATCACGATTAAGGAAATTGAATCCATTCGATTTGTTCTCGTAATTCAATACATTCATGCCACCCAGAATAGCTTCTTCACCGTCACGTATCCACATCTTGTCATGAAACATCCTGTTCAGTTGGCTTAATGATTTATCATCAACACGTACTACCGGAATCCCTTCCCTTTCGAGTACCCCGATACAATAGTTTGAGATAGAGAAAGTGTAAAAGCCTTCTGTTATAAGTCTGACATCCACACCTGCACGTTTTGCATTTACCATGGCGCGTATCAGTTCCTGCCCGGTTTCATCAGAAACTATTGTCATTACAGCAACATAAAGAAACTTCTTCGCTTGCCGGATTAACCTAAGCTTTTCTGGGAATGATTCCGTTCCGTTGAACAAAGCCCGCAGTTTATTACCATAAGTAAGTTCCGTCTGTGTTTCCCTGTCGAGCTGTTTTTGAAATTCAGGATCAAAATATTTTGAAGTCACTTTTTCAGGATCAAAATCTTCAGTGAATTCCGAATGATAAAAAGAAAGCGGGTTTGTAAGTTCGTGTATTGGCGGAAAGAATAGACTTCCCCAGGCATTAAGATAACGGTATGGGCGATCGTAAGTCTGTTTTTTCTCATTGAATGTTCGATTGAGATAATACCGGTAAACTGCAGAACAAAAGTCACTTTGTCCCGATCCCAAAACAAATCTTTTTTCATCAAATTCAAAAAGTGTTTGTACTTCTTCCATAGTAACACTTCCTACCGGGAGAATCCTTTTTTTAAAGAACGGATCCCACTTGAATCTCAATGTTGTGTCGATGCTTTCCGACTTACCGGAAATTAGTTTTATCATTTCATTGGAATGCTGATCGTAATAATTTGCCAATTCATTTAACGAAACTTTCTTCGATTCTTCGGGACAACCATCGAACGTTCCTCCCCCACGAAAGCTTACGCATGAACTCGCTAAGACGATTAAAATAAAACAACTAATTATATATATACGCATAACTCTACCTCCCGTCATCTACTCAGATAATAGTCTATACCTGCATAATACCGCAGGTTTTTTTCAGATTTAACATTATTCGGATAGTCCAGGTACTCCCATTCTTTTTGAATACCACCTATAACATTAAAATAGCGTCCCGTTAATTGTGTGCCAAAATAAAGTGTATTACGCGCGATATCTGCACGAACGAATTTTTTTGTCAGCAATTCAAGAACACCCGTAGAAAAGCTCCATTCACCACCAACATAGAATGAGAGATTAAAAACAGAAAGAGCATTCCATCCGAACCCAGCCAGCCAGCCAGCCGATCCTATTTTAGCACCATAAAATTTATTCCTGTCTGAAAAGTAGGATTGATGTTTTAAACCTAGTAGATCTACTGCACCACAAACTGCAACATTTATACCGCCTACTTCCGGCGATAATGGCATAATGTAACCTCCCGATGCTTGGATCAAGCTCAATTCAGCATCCCATCTCCTGTCCAGTGCTTCATCACGGGCAATTGTCAAATTCAACTTTGAAATAATAACACCGATACCCGCCATACCGAGACTTTTTGTATAACTTTCCCAGTTAGTAACAAACTTAAATGCGGGGAAATACTTTTGATCTAAAGAATACTCAAAAGAAAACTCGAACGGAAAGAAGTAGTGAGGAATTGTGTCTCCAAGTACCTGATCGTAATGCAACGATCTGAAACCATAACTCCGTACTTTAAATAAAATCCCGAATAGATTGCTTTTATACGTTGACCAGCTTAAACCAGGCGAAATCTGCAAGGGGCTATCGAGCATAAATTGAATTCCGCTATAATCTGCACTTATCTTCGTATAATATGATTGAATAATGCTTTCGTAGGGACTGGGAGTAAGAACTCCGCCGGAACCTCGTCCATTATGATCAGGTGAGTTTTCGGGTCCGAAGGGGTCATAAATTGTTTGATGGATCTGTGTAGTATCTATACCTGAAGAGTTCTGGTTTTGAGAATATAAAGGAGAAAAAATGCAACAAAAAAATACAGTACATATTAAGGCGCTTCCTTTTTGCCATCTCATTGTATCCTCCTTATCACTAATTGATTATTGTGATAAAAAAATCCGTTAACCCAATAAATCTTGTTTATTTAATATTTTTAATCCTCTGTGGGGATTTCGCCGTTTAGCATCTATTTCTATCCTTATAAATAATTTACAGTTTAGTAGTTGTTTGATAAATCGGAAAGGATATTTTTGATTTTGTATTCGCAATAAATTTGTAAACTCCATATGTCAAATTTATTCGCAAGTTTTGTTATATCTAAAACTAGCTTAATTCAATTAGCAAATCAATTAGACTAATTAATCTATTTTTAAGAAGAAATACAACGTATGACCAACAATGTTTATAAATTCTGGTGTTTTGAAAGATGATTTCACCTTTAAAGAAAGCCCGAAGTTTCTTTAGATTTGTTTTTTGACTTATAATTGTTTTAGCAGGGATTTACAATTGTGAATTGAATTGATATTGTTGATAAGACATCTTATTATTTTTACGACAATCTTTCAGATTACTATGAATGGATTAAATGCCTGCATTCACCCACCAAAGCGTGAGTATTTTTGTTTAAATAAATTTAAAATAAATCTTGCGGATTATATGAAGTAGATAGTACGAAATGAGAAGTAGTAGTAATTCAGAGAATCAATTTACTACAAATAACGATTTATACTCGCTTTCTTTACTTTACAAAAAAAAATTTTTCACCACTTTTTCAGAGACAATAAGCAGAAGCTCTGAATAATTCTATCCTTTATTAAATATTATTTTAAGATAATTTGTTATGAGATACTTCTTTGTTAAGTTTATTCTAATAAAACAGTATTAAAGAATTTACTTTTGATTTAATTATTGCCTGTTTAATGTAAATAGTTTTCCTAAGATCCTTACATACTTTCAAACCACTGAATTGCACCAGCTACTGCCAACGGACCGGAATTTTCATGATTGCCACCTGAGATAGTTGTTAACTGAATATTTGTTCCTCCGTTTGCTTTTAACTTTTCAACAGCGGTTAATGCGTGTTGATACGGTGATATATCATCTGCATCACCGTGAAAAAAATTGATTGGTGCCTGAGGTTTCCAATCAAGCAATGTGTTTTCCTGCATTGCTTCAATAAAAGCGCCTTCATTTCCACTCCGGACGTTATTAACAAAAGTGGAATCCATAAGTTCTGAGAATGTTGATGGTAGTTGATTTACAACTTCGCCAAATGTTTTTGATCCGTCAAATAAATTTTGCACAATTGAGGAGTAAGGCGCATTAAAGAAATCTTCCAGACGGTTCCATCCGTAAATGTCATTATAAGCAGTTAAAATATAGGCTACGTAAGCAGTGTGATTATATTGACCTGTTTGAAAAAGTGTTTGCATCATGCCATATAAATCATAAGGTCCCGCCATAGGAGCAACGGCAATTAAATTAAATTCTTGAGCATAGTTCAATTCAATTTTTCTTTGAGTAACTAACGTTACATAACCTCCTTCTGAATAACCTGTCAGGAAAATCCTTCCATCCAGTATTAATTGATGTTGAGAGCTATAGGACTTACAGGCACGCATCAAATCAATTACACATGGCACCAGCGATTCTGCATGGATATACGGATGCATAACATCTGATACTCCAAAACCCGGGTAATCAGGAACAACAACCAGATAACCTATAGATGCCATAATTAATCCAATAATTCCTTCCGTTGAGTTTACTGGTGAAACTGATGCTACTAAGTCATCCTTGGTTTGAGTTCCATGCTGAATGCTTACTAATGACAAATTGTTTCTACCCAGGGGAATAAAAAGAGCTCCGGATGCTATAATCTGTTTACCAAATCCGTCAGTTGTATAGTAACTTATTGAAATTGTTTCAACAGAATAATTTAATGAGAAGGCATTCGTCATATTCCCATCTGCAAGTAATTGCTGTATATCATTTACTCTCATAGTACCAAGACTGTTCGATTGAACAATTTCACCCCGTTCGTGTATTGTTGGAAAAACCGGGTCAATATTATCTTCATTATTGCATGCTTGAAAATTTATTAGAAGGAAGCAGATTATGATTAGATTAAAAATTAATTTTAAGATCATTTTGCGGTACATAATTCCACCTGTTATTTATAGTTATGGGAGAAATAAAAATCCCTAAACACTATGGAACTTTATATCCATTGTTATCAAAACTCAAACTCAATGCCGAAAGCAGTTATTCTGCTGAATTGTTTATATGTTACCGGAATGTCACTGCCGGCAGACCATCCGTAGTGAGAAGGATTTCTTCTATCGAATACGTTCCACATATATATGTAGGCGATCAGGTTCGCACCGGAAAAATAAAATCTCCTGTCAATTCTAAAGCTTAGGTTTTTATAATCAGGTAAACGATGTGCCTGTAAGCTTTCGATATCATAGATTCCGTTCCCGTGCTGAACTGATTCCGTGAAATTAAATGTTGTGTATGGCGCACCGCCTGCATAGTTGAAACGAACACTTACTTCCCAATACTCATCAAATTTATAACCGCCCTCAATTGTTGCCAGATACCGGTAATCGACTGTCCTGTTGTACCAGATTCCTTGCAGGTCCCTGTATTTACTTCTGTAATATGTCCCGCTGATAATACCATACAGCTTGTCTGATAATTTTTTTTGCAGCATCAATTCTATCCCGGTCGAGTTTGCAATTCCTTCCATCACAAGTTTATTATGATTTGTAAAATCAACACCAAGCATCGGTTCATCGAGGATGTAAAGGTATTGCTGGTCTGGATCTATCGGCACCTGTTTGTATTCTTTGTCGTAAATCTCAACAGAGAGTTTCAGATCTTCTTCAAAAAGAAAATTATAGCCGAGCACAAAATGATAACAAACAGGATCATTAAGATTTTTAAACTGATCGTTATTTGACAAATAGTACATCGGCAAATTCTGATAAAAAACGCCTGCCGAGCCCGTAAAAACCGATTGTTTTCCTATTTGATACGAAAAAGAAAATCGTGGTGATATATGAAGGTTATTGTTAAAGCTGAAATAATCTATCCTAGCACCGGGACTAAATTTTAATCCGGGAGAAGGAATCCACTCAAAGGTTGCAAAACCACCAAACTTTGACGTAACGATTTTTTTATTAATATAAGTCTCAGGGATTTGAATACCAATCCGGTTATAATGTTCATCAAAATAATTATCATATTTACCGGAAAGTAGTTTCGCTTCAATTCCAAACTGAAGCCTGAATTGCGGGCTGAAATTATAAAAATTATTATTTCTTAACCGGAATTCGTTTTCAGTTGTTGCTAATCTTGTCCTTAATGAATCTGTAGTCGTTGTATAAAACGGTATCTTGTTTTTCAAAATCATATGCGAAAGTGAAGTGTTCGAATACCCGTTTTTGTTCCAGAGAAATTTCCAATTAATTCCGGCTGTATTTTGTGTAATATTAAACTTACCGTAATAATCGCTGTAATCAATCAGGGCAACTCTTTTAGAAACCTGATATTTATCGTAAGAAAGTAAATCTAAAAAGCTGATTTGATGATTGGGAGAAAGGTCATATACTACTTTTGTCTGGAATTCATTGAATGTTAACGGGTCATCTTTAAGATCAAATAGTTTAATTATTAAGTCGGTAAAACTATGCCTGGCAAAAACCATCCACGAACCCGAACCATTTGCAAGAGGACCTTCAGCCTGAGCCGAAAAACCCGCAACGTTGAGATCTAATTGATAATCGTTTTCCAACCGGTTCCCCTCCCTGTATTTAATGTCAAGTATGGATGAAAGTTTATCGCCATACACAGCGCCAAATCCTCCTGTGTACACATCAATGTTTTTCACAAAGTCAATATTTAATATTGAGAATAATCCGCCTGTTGATCCCGGAAGGGGTAGATGATTAATGTTTGGTATTTCTATATTATCGAGATAAAATCCGTTTTCTATTGGGCTGCCTCCCCGGGCAATTATATTGTTCACATCATTATCATTCGAAAGACTTGGCAGTCCATTGATTATTCGGCTAATATCTCCCCCAATTGTGGCTGCTCGTCTTATTTCTTCTGTAGAAAATTTTGAGGTACTGGTCTGCTCGATTTCAATATCCGTAAAGTAATTATCCTTTACAATAACCTGGTTGCCTTCTATTGCGGTTTCTTCCAGTTCTGCATCTACAAATGTAATGCGGTCTGATCTGACTATTATATCCGGTTCGTAAATACTTGCATATCCGACATAGCTGAACCTTAATGTAAAACTGCCTACGGGCATATTGTCAATTTTATAATCTCCGTTAGTGTCTGTTGCCGCACCTATGTTATAATTTTCAACCAATATGTTAGCACCTATGAGAGGTCTCTGGGTTTCTTTATCTATTACCTTCCCTCTGATTTTTCCTTTTATGCTCCTGTCATTATCAGCAGGTGTAATTAAAATTTGCTCTCCAGAGATAATTCGAAATTCTGTCCCCGTTAAATCAAGAACATAATTCAAAACATCTTCAACAGTTTTATTTATCATCTTAACAGAAATGATTTTACCAAGCGGGATGCGATCCCGGTTGTAGTTAAGTTTAATTTTTGCTTTTTCGGATATAACAATCAGCACTTGCTCAAATGTAACATTCTCCATTTCAATGGAAATAATTTTTTGAAATTCTTTTGGAATGTTCCGTGACCCTTCCTGTGCAAAAGAAACAACTGAAATCAATTGCATCAATATGATTAAGATTGCAAGATGTGAATAAGAGTCGATTTTCATTTTTTCTCTTACGACTAATGAAAATTAATCAATATCACTGTTAATTACTCAGATTAATTTCGTGCATTAATAATTTCTAAACCTATTTGGAAACCAATCATATCTTCAGGTTCTACCCAATTACCATCAGTATCATATCTTTCAACTATTACCAATTTTAAACCCGGGATAATTATTAAAGCATGAACACCTATACCTGTATGAAAGTAAAAATCAAATCCTAATTGTATAGCCATATGTGAACCTTTCGGCACTACATTCCACAAGTATCCGTATCCAAGCCCCGATGCGCTATCTTCAATGGAATAAACCTGAGTGCTTTCAGAAATCCAGTCTGCCGGAACTAATTGCTTTCCATCCCAATTGCCGTTTTGCTGATAAAGTACACCGAATCGTGCCATATCCCTTGTACTCATTCTAAAACTATATGCCGGGTGCATAGACTTATTTGATTCCAATTGATAATGGCAGTTATCTAAACTGAAATCCTGCATACCGATTGGATCAGCTATTTTTTCTTTAAATTCTTCAAAGATTTTTTTGCCTGTTTCCTGTTCGAAGATCGTTCCCAGTGCATTAAAATCCCAATTGTTATAATAGAAAAACGTTCCGTGAGGATGACTGCCTCTTTCAGGTCTCATCTGAATCATAATATCTGCTTCGGCAGCCGCTTCGTGGTAAACTCCCGATCTTGACTGTAAAAGTTCTCTGACCGTTGCTTGCTTTTCTTCGTGTGTCAAACTCGGAGGAATATCATCGATATCTAAATCTACCATCGTTGCATTTAAATTGATATTACCGTTTGCAGTGTAAATGCCATACAAAGAATTTAAAAACGGTTTACGAATAGAATGGCATTCGTAATTTCTCGTTACATCTCCCCAAGTGAAGAAAACTTTCCCATCGTAAACTGCCATTACGGTTGCATAACCTGACTGTTCTATCAATTCATTAATAGCTTCAAGCTTTGACGATGACCAGCCTACCTCTTCCGGTTTTACATATTGAACAAAGTCATTGTTATCTCCAGGATCAACTATTTTATCTGAACAGGTTGAAACAAGAAACAATGGTATAACATAGATTATAGTCAGTAATATTTTTTTTGTCATTGTCGAGGTTACCATTACCTTTCCCGTTTTCTTGATTATAATGTTGATTAAAACATGAATCCTAAACCAAAAGCAAATTCAAATCCGCCGTAGTTTTTCTTATTCCCTATCTCAACAGTAAAATCCGTTAAGAGATTATATCCCATCTCTGTTAAAAATTTTATTCTACTGCTGATTAAAAATTCACTGCCTATTGCTCCATAAACTCCCATAGCGGACTCGGTGTGAGATCCAACATTCAATATTTCCACACTCGATTCAGTCCCGATCAGCATTTGCATCCCACCTCCAAGATATGGTCTGAAAGTTTCATCTTGAATTGATTTAAATGGAAAGTATTTCATCCCCACCAGAATTGAGCCGATTGTACTTGTGTGTTCGGAAATATTATCGATATTTACCTTGGGAGTCATTCCTCCTATCCCAAAGAAGAATGAGTAATCATAATTAGGATAATAGTTGTATATAATTTTACCGGAAATTCCCCCCGTTCCAACATCGACAGATACTGGACCCGTTTTAATCTGTACGCCGGAACTGTTCTGATTTAGATACGAAATTCTCAAATCGATGCTGTGTGTTCTCAACTTTGAATTGGAAAATTCATTGTTGTCATCCTGAGCTATGACATCATGTACTATAAGAAGTACGAGGGATACTAAAAATAATTTTTTCATTTTGATCTCCTAAAAATTATTTGCCTTTTATATTAATATCCCTTAAAGGGTGATTACCCTTACACGTATAAAAAATTTTATAAGAAGGACGAGAGAAGTTGAAATTGATTTTATTTAATGTCTAAATAGGATTATTTATTTTCCCGATGGCTGAATGAAAACTTCGTGATCGGATATTTTAAAGTGAGAATCTATAAGCTGAGTCAGCAATTCCAGATTTTTTTTGAGAGATTTTTTATTGATATGAACAGTTATCTTTTCATTTAAAACCGTTTTGTCAGCAATGATGATTTTAACATCATACCATCTTTCGATCTGGGCAATTGTCTCTCTTACAGATACATTGTCCAGATACATTTCTCCTTTTAGCCAGAGTAGAGTTTTTTCGATGTCAACAGAATGAGGAGTTGAAATTGTACCGTCTGAATTGAGTTCTGAACCATACCCTTTTTCAATAACCACACGATTTGATGTGTTGTCCTCTTGTGATAACGACACTTTCCCCTGGATTACATCAACCTGAACAATAACTTTTTCATTCCAGCTTCTGATATTAAACTTTGTTCCCAGGACGGTAATTAAAGCTTTGTTTGTCTCGACTTTAAATGGTATTTCTATGTTGGATGTTACTTCAAAATAAGCTTCACCATTCAACTTTACTTTTCTGGCTGATGCTGAAAATTCTTCGGGATAATAAAGTTTGCTGCCGGAATCTAGTGTTATTATCGTTCCATCACTCAGTGTAATTGAAGATTGTTTTCCTGCATTGACAGACAATAATTTATAAGTAATATCGTGCTCAATCTCACCCGGTTTTATGATCAAATAAACAGAATATGATATCAAACCAATAAGAATAATAGCCGCCGCATAACGTAATATTTTGTTACCGGAGTACCAGAATTTTATTAACCAATTCTTCTGATCAGACTCAGATTCATAGGTAAGTTGATTTTCTTCTTGAAGAGGAATCCCCGCTTTTTGTGCAAGTTCACCCCAAAGTTTATTAACATCAGATGGATCGGATTTTTCATTGGCAGTGATCCAGAGCTTTTTAACCGATTCAAATATTTCCTGGTTGTCTGAATTATTTGCAAGCCAGTTTTTTACATTTTTCTTCTCTTCTTCGGTGCATTCCCCGGAGAGGAATTTTGCTAATATTTCATAATCAATATTGTTATTCATTTTATCAATTCGGTTAAAATAGAATTCAGTGCTACAATAATAATATCCTTAAGAGAGATAAAACCCTTACAATAAATATTTGTTAATTGATGTTTAGCAATTATTATTTTATTAAACTATCTCAATAAAATCATCAGAAATAAAATTATCGAAATCAAATGTGCAAGTTGTTCTCTCAGTTTTTTTAACGCTCTACCCATTTGCGCTTCGACTGTCTTAATAGATATCCCCAGTATATCTGCAATTTCTGAATATTTCAACTGATCAAAACGACTCATAGTAAAAATCTCATGACATTTTTCAGGTAAATCGTTTATAGCTTTGTTTAATTCCTCTCTTAATTCATTTTTATCAATCGTTTCATCAGGAGTTAACTCAACCATCGATAGTCTCGAAACATTTTCTTGCTGCTGTTTTTCTACACTCAAATGTCGCAACTGCTTAAGTGATTCATTTTTTACTGCTGTAAATAGATATGATTGCACATTTTTTGTGGGATCGAGATTCTCTTTGTTTTTCCATATCCTCAAAAACACATCTTGGATGATGTTTTCTGCTGTTTGTTTATCAAGAACATATCTCCGGGAAAAATGAATTAATCTTTGACTGTAAGTTTTATAAAGTATTTCAAAAGCAGTATGATCACCTGCTATAACTTTTTCAATCAGCTCATTCATTAAGGTAGGCTTATCATTACTAGTATTGTATCCGTTATTAATTGTGTTATAAAGTACAATGTTAATTTTATGATAAATATTTACATTTTTGAATCACGACAATCATTTCACAATACACTTGTTTGCAATATAATTAAAATTATTCGCCTGTTCTTTCATTCACTTCTTATTTTTATATAAAAAATCCG
>Ga0307445_10000297_pt1 | contig 25890 bp, 21 predicted proteins | sample SalMarSW160330MG_FD_202147 | JGI IMG/M metagenome (GOLD analysis project Ga0307445, IMG submission 202147) | Salt marsh sediment microbial communities from the Plum Island Ecosystem LTER, Massachusetts, United States - SW1603-30 | ecosystem: Environmental > Aquatic > Marine > Intertidal zone >... | reverse complement strand
CTGATGAGCAAGATCAACAGGGCGAAGCCGGTCAGCACCACCTCCGGGGCAATTATCAGCAGATCTGACGTTGAAAACTGAACCTGAAAGAACTCCATCTCCCTCCTACTCCTTTTCTTGTTCCGTCACGGGTTGGATCATCGTATCGTGCTCCTGTTCAATCACAACCGGTCCGCTTTCAGGGGGAGCTGCTGTCGTCGCGGCCGCAGACCGCGCCTTGACATCATACAGGAAGCGTTGCACCGAGAGCTCCATCTTCTTGAAGAAGAACGTGGGGTAGACCCCCATCCAGACGATCATAATGATGATGGGCACCAGGGTCACGATCTCTCTGAGGTTGAGATCCTTGAGAGCCCGGTTCTCCTCGTGCGTGATCGCACCGAACATCACCCGTTGAAACATCCAGAGCATGTAGACCGCCGCTAAGATCACCCCCGTGGCGCCGAGGATGCCGTAGACGTTGTTAGCCTTAAAAGCCCCCAACAGGATCAGGAATTCACCCACAAAACCATTTGTGCCGGGCAAGGCGATAGAGGAGAGGGCCACAATCATAAAAAAGGTGGCAAAGACCGGCATCACCTGAGCGAGCCCGCCGAAATCGGCAATCATCCTCGTGTGCCTCCGCTCATAGACCATCCCCACGATCAAAAAGAGGGCACCGGTGCTCACCCCGTGATTGAGCATCTGATAGATACTCCCCTGTACCCCCTGCACGTTGAAGGCAAACATCCCCAGCATGACGAAGCCGAGGTGGCTCACACTGGAAAAGGCCACCAGCTTCTTGAGGTCGTCCTGCATCATGGAGACCAGGGCGCCGTAGATGATCCCGATGAGGGCCAAGATCGATATGATGGGGGCAGCCTTGAAGGCGGCCACGGGGAAGAGTGGGATGGCAAAGCGGATGAATCCATAGGTCCCAAGCTTCAGGAGAACACCGGCCAGGATCACCGAGCCGGCCGTAGGGGCCTCCACGTGGGCATCAGGCAACCACGTGTGAAACGGAAACATGGGAACCTTGATGGCAAAGGCCAGGGCAAAGGCCGCAAACATGAGGTACTGGGTATTGATCGGCAGGACCGTCTGGTAGAGCTTCAGCACGTCGAAGGTATACTCACCGGTGATCTTTCCATGGAGAAAGTACAAGGCGAGGATGGCCACCAGCATCAATACGCTCCCCGCCATCGTATAGAGGAAGAACTTGATGGCCGCGTAAATCCTCCTTGGTCCGCCCCAGACCCCGATGATAAGGTACATGGGGATCAAGGTGACCTCCCAGAAGACATAGAAGAGGATGAGATCAAGGGCGACCAACACCCCGATCATCCCGGTCTCCAGAATGAGGAAGACGATCATGTATTCCTTAACCATCCGTCCTACTGAACGCCAGGAGCTGAGGATGCACAGGACCGTCAAGAAGGTGGTCAGGAGGATCAGCAGAAGGCTGATCCCATCGACCCCTATAAAATAGGTAACCCCCCACTCGCGGATCCACGGAATCCGTTCTACGAACTGCATCCCAGCCACCCCCTCATTGAAGTAGATGAAAAGGGGGAGAGAAATGACAAACTCCACCAGGGAGATACCCAAGGCCATCCACTTGAGGAATTCTTCCTTAGCTTTAGGTACAAAGAGCAGCAGGATCGCCCCCGCCAGGGGGAAGAACGTGACCGCTGTCAGAATGGGAAAGCCCTCGAGGTTCATGCACAACTCCTCACCTGATCAAGAAAATGATGATTATCACGGCACCCAGGATGATGCCCAGTGCGTAACCCTGCACACGGCCTGTTTGGATCCTGCGCAGGACCCGCCCCAGCCAGAGCATCAACCCGCCCACCAGATTTACACTCCGATCGATGACCCCGTCATCGAACTCCCGCCAGAAGAAGGTGCCGAGCTTCTTGGTGCTCTTGACAAAACAGGCCTCATAAATCTCATCAACATAGTACTTGTTGAAAACGATCGTATAAAGGATCTTCAACCGCTCGCCCAAGCGCTTGGGGACCTCTGGCTTCAGGATATAGAGATAAAAGGCAATGCCGATCCCGATGATGGCAATGGCCACGGAAACACCCATGAGAAGGAGTTCCATGTTGATGCCACTCCCCTCTGCTGCACCACCGCTCGCAAAGGCGGATTTGACTAAGGAAAAGGCAGCGTGCGCCGTCCCTTCAGGGTGTCCACCCAAGACCGGGGCGAGAAACTCGTGGAAGATGTTCCTTCCCCCCAGGACGTGGGGTATCCCCACATACCCGCCTATGACCGAGAGTACGGCCAAGACAATAAGGGGAACAGTCATGATGGAGGGAGATTCATGAATGTGTTTTTTTACCTCATCTGTGGCCCGGCACCCCCCCAAGAAGGTGACGAAGACAAGCCGGAACATATAGAAGGCGGTCATCCCCGCAGCAACGGCACCTACTAACCAAAGATACACGTGGCCGTGGGAGCTGCTGAAGGCCTGCCAGAGAATCTCATCCTTGCTGAAAAACCCCGCGAACCCGGGGATCCCCGCAATGGCCAGGGTGGCTATCAAGAAGGTCCAGAAGGTAATGGGGGTTTTCTTCCAGATTCCCCCCATGTTCCTCATGTCCAACTCCCCACTCATAGCGTGCATCACACTCCCAGCCCCCAGAAAGAGGAGCCCCTTAAAGAAGGCGTGGGCCATGAGGTGGAAGATCCCCGCGCTGAAGGCCCCTACGCCGACCGCGAGGAACATGTAGCCGAGTTGGCTGATGGTGGAGTAGGCCAGCACCCGCTTGATATCGAACTGCAACAGCCCCATGGAGGCGGCAAAGATGGCCGTAGCGGCACCGACAATGGCCACAGTAGCCATGGAGACAGGGGCCATGGTATACAGGATGTTGCACCGGGCGATCATATACACCCCCGAGGTAACCATAGTGGCGGCATGAATCAGCGAGCTGACAGGGGTGGGGCCCTCCATGGCATCGGGGAGCCATACATAGAGGGGGATCTGGGCCGACTTACCTGCGGCCCCCACAAAGAGCAGGAGGGTGATGAGCGTTACGGTGACGATATCGAGGGAATGGGCTCCGTCAAAAACTCCGTTGAACTCCAGGGTGCCGAGGTGGGCAAAGATCAAGAACATGGCCAACAGGAAGCCGAAATCCCCCACCCTATTGACCACAAAGGCCTTTTTACCTGCATTGGCAGGGGCATCCCGGTCGAACCAAAAACCGATGAGGAGATACGAACAGAGCCCCACACCCTCCCATCCGACAAACATAAGGAGGAAATTGTTGGCCAAGACCAGGGTGAGCATCATGAAGACAAAGAGGTTGAGGAAGGCAAAGTATCGGGTATACCCCGGGTCATCGTGCATGTACCCGACGGAATAGATGTGAATGAAAAAGCTCACGCCGCTGACCACCAAAGCCATGATGATGGAGAGGGGATCGACCTTGTACCCAACGACCGTCTTGAGCCCCCCGGACACGATCCAGTCGAAGAGGACCCTGTCGGGCACCACAGCCCTCGCTTCGGGAGAGAGCTTAAGGAGGGCGAAGAAGATCAGGATGGAAAAGAGAAAAGACAGCCCCAAGGCAAAACATGCCACCCAGCTGACGATTCGTTTATCGAGATTGAACCACCGCCCGATCAGGCCGTTAAAGAGAAACCCGATGGCCGGAAAGAGGGGTATCAACCACACTAATTCGATCATACCGTACGTTCTCCCGTCACCACTTCAAGAGGTTTATACCATCCACCTTAATGGTCCCCCGCCCGCGAAAGAGGAGGACGAAGATGGCCAGACCGACGGCCGCCTCAGCCGCCGCCACCGTCATCACGAAGAAAACCATCAGGACACCATCCAGGGATTGCAGATAGTGGGAGGCGGTGATGAGGGTGAGGTTAACAGCGCTCAGCATCATCTCGATGCACATGAAGATGACGATGGCGTTCCTCCTGATCAAGACCCCTACCGCACCGATGGCGAAGATCACGGCGCTCACAAACAAAAAGTATATGGGTGTCACACCGGAAAACATCTCAGTTACCTCTCTTTTTTGCTCAAGATCACCGCCCCGATGATCCCCACCAAGAGGAGGATAGAGGCGATCTCAAAGGGGAAGAGGAACTTTGTAAAGAGGAGACCTGCTATTGCCTTGATATCACCTATCCGGGCCATGCGCTCAGGGGTAAACTCACCCCACTCCCCGGGCAAGACCTGAACACCAACCCCATAGATGAGTTGCGCAAAGAGAATAAGAACCAATACCACCCCTATTACCTTGGCGGGTGAAGCGTGCATTTTTTGCTGTTCCTCTTCCTCCACATTCAGCAGCATGATAACGAAGATCACCAACATCATGATGGCACCGGCATAGATCATCACCTGGACAATGGCGATAAATTGGGAGTTTAACAGCAGGTAGAGGACGGCGATGCAGATAAAGTTGAGGATCAAGAACATGGCCGAGTGGATGGGGCTGCGCCGGGTAATCACCATCACCGCTGCAAAGATGGCGGTCAGGGCGGTCCCGATAAAAACGATCCAATAAAAGACGCTACCCGCTATCACCTATCCCTCCTTCGGTGCATTGGCTAGGAGTCTCCCTTTGTCCAAGACAAGGTCTTCCCGCCGGTAATCGACAAACTCGTAGTTCCTCCCCAGCTTGATGGCATTCACCGGGCAGGCTTCAGCGCACATACCGCAGTAGATACACCTGACGGTATTGATCTCATATTGCTCTGGATACCGCCCCCCCCCATCCAACTCAACCGCCACCAAGCGGATGCACTGAGAGGGGCAGATGGCAACACAGAGCCCACAGGCCACACAGCAGGTATCACCCTTTTCGTCACGTTCAAAGTAATGGATTCCCCGCCAGCGCGGGGCCACCTCGCGCTTATGCTCGGGGTACCGGATGGTCACCGGACGGGAAAAGAACTTGCTGAAGGTCAGCCTCAATCCCTTTAACAGGGCAAAGACACTCGCCACGAGCAGCCCTATTCCTTTTATGAACCACCATATTCCTTTTAACAGTGAGATAACCATTACTCTCTTATCCTGTTAAGACCATATACAACCCCGTACCAAATATATTGGCGAGGGTCAAGGGCAGCAGGAACTTCCACCCGAACCGCATGATCTGGTCATACCGCAGCCGCGGGAAGGTCCCTCTCTGCCAGATAAAAAAGTACACGAGGATGCCGGTCTTCGCTGCAAACCAGATCCACGACAAGGCAGGCGGCAGGTTGAAGGGACCGTCCCACCCCCCGAGAAACAGGGTGGTGGCGATGGCGCAGACCGCCACCAGATGGGCGTACTCCGCCATAAAAAAGAGGGCGAATTTCATGCTGCTGTACTCGATGTTAAAGCCGCAGGCCAGCTCCGCCTCCGCCTCGGGCATATCGAAGGGCGTCCGGTTGATCTCGGCAAGGGCACAGACGATATAAAAAATAAACGGGAAAAATTGAAAATGATAGAAGGCATTCCAGTGCCATCCGGCCTGCTGCTGGACGATCTCGACCAGATTGAGGGTCCCCGAGATCATCAAGACCCCCATCACTGAAAGGGCCAGGGCAATCTCGTAGCTGATCATCTGGGCCGCCGCCCGCAGGGCACCCATGAGGCCATACTTGTTATAGCTGGACCAGCCGCCGAGGACGACCCCGTATTCCCCCAACGAGGCGATGGCAAAGACATAGAGCAACCCGATGTCCAGATTAGCAATGGTGAAGGATATCCGCCTACCCAAGAAGTCAATGTATTCGCCGAAGGGGATCACGGCAAAGAGTGAGATGGCCGCCGTGATACTGATCATGGGGGCGATGACAAAGAGGGTCTGGTCAGCCCGGGCCGGGACCACATCCTCCTTGAAGAAGGCCTTGATCCCATCGGCGATGGGCTGAAACAGGCCGAAGGGGCCCACCCGATTGGGCCCGTAGCGCACCTGGATGCGCCCCAAGATCTTGCGCTCGGCCAGGGTGAGGTAGGCCACCACGCCCATCAGGACGGCGAAGACCATTACTACCTTTACTATGTTCTCGATCAAGAAATAAATCAGTTCCATCCGCACTTCCCTACGCCTTTTCTACCCTGGCAGGTATCCACCCGTAAGAGGGCACCAGGGAACGGGGGTCCAGCTGCGGACCCACCAGTCGGGCGTAATCCGCGTCATAAAAGGAGAGCGAAAGGCACAGGACGCCCTTCCGCATCTCCTCTGAACCCCTTACCGCTACCTCCACCGCACCCCAGGGGGTGAGGACCCGCACGCGGTCGCCGTCACCAACGCCTATTTGCTTGGCCTCTGCGGCATTCATCTCTAGATAGGAACGGGAAACCTGCGCCAACCCCTGGGCCCTCTTCTGATTGCCGGAGCCGATGAGATGGCTTGAGAAGAGGCCTTCTATGGAGAGGGTAAAGGGATAATTCTTCTCATCTGTTTGCCGTTCGGCCTTGACGATCCTGAATGCAGCCTTTTCTAAGAGCTCCCCCCCCTCGCCTGCACGCCATTGGGCATCAGACGGCTCAAATATCATTCCTTTATAAAGAGGATTGGCCTGTACCATCTCATCAAAGACCCCTACCGGAGATACGGCAGGCATCTCTTTTCCCATGTAAGAGGTCACATCCGATAAGATCTCACCTGTCCACCGCACGTCGTCAGGGGGCTCCAAGCCCCTGCGCACCCGCTGGACCCGCCCCTCGCAGTTGGTCATCGTGCCGTCCGACTCCGCAAAAGAGAGGGTCGGCAGGAACACATGGGCCTTCTCGGCTGTCTCCGAAAGGAACATATCCTGGACCACGAGCAATTCCAGGGCCTTGAGCCCCTCCTCCACCAGGGCCCTGGGGAGGGTGATGAGGGGGTTCTCCCCCACGACAAACAGGGCCTTGAGCTTTCCTTTGGCCGCCGCCTGAAACTGCTCCACGGCGGAAAGCCCCGTTCCTTCGGCAGGGCGGTATCCGGGAAGAAGTCCCGGTACACCCCCCATCTCAACGGCACCAACCATGTTGCTCTGAGGTCCCACAAAGTGAAACCCTCCGCCGTCGGGAAAGGCACCACACAGCAGCGCCAGATTGACCAACGCCTTGATCTGGTCTACCCCATCTGGCCCCTGCCCCAGCGGCGGGGAACAAACAAAGGCCGGTCTGTGCGCCTGGGCCAGGTAATCCGCTGCCTCCTTGAGGAGGTCTTGGGAGACACCGATCTCCTTCGCCACGAAGGCGGGGGTGAACTTCTGAGCCGCTTCTTTGAGCTCTGTGAACCCCGAGATCTTATCAACCGCCGGTCCCCAGCTCTCTTTCTTCTTCAAGAGCAGATGGATCAATCCCAGGGCCACAATCCCCTCATCCCCCGGGCGCAAGGGGAACCAGCAATCCGCCTCTTCGGCCAATCTCCCCCGTCGGGGATGAAGGACGATGAGGCGCGCCCCGGTTTTCCAGAGGGCCTCCCGCACCCGGTTGGCCGCGATAATATGATTGTTCGCATCCAGATCCCCGCCGGCCACAACGATGCAGTCGCTGTGGACGATATCATCAAGGGTGAAGGGGAGATAATCCCTCCCCACTATTTCTTGTATGGCCAGACGGTACGGCTCCAGACAGAGCCGACCGGTGCTATCGATATTGTTCGTCCCCACCACCTCCCGCATGAACCGCTGAAAGAGGTAAGCCTCTTCGTTGGTACAGCGCGGGGAGATCAATCCCCCCACGGCCTCAGGGCCACTGGATAGGATGACCTTATTGACCATGGCCGCGACATAGGAGAGGGCCTCATCCCAGGGGACCTCCTTCCACTGACCGGCCTCCTTGATCATGGGGACGGTGATCCGCTCGGGGTGGTGAAGGAAGTCGTACCCAAAGATCCCTCGCTGGCAGAGGTTACCCCTGTTGGCCCCTACATCCTCTTGGGTCGTTACCCCAATGACCTTGTTTTCGAAAACAATGAGCTCCAACTGGCAGCCCAGCGAACAGTAGTGACAGGTGGTAAGAACCTTCTGAGACTGCCAGGGGCGGGCCTTGATGCGGCTGACCCGTTCGGTCAGGGCCCCCACCGGGCAGACCCGCAGGCACTCCCCGCAGGAGATACAGGCATCGGGGTTTATTACCTCGACCCGGGCCTCGTTCCCCGTACCCACGAGGTCGATGGCATGGGCTCGGACGATCTCATGATCGGCCCTGATGCACCGCAGGCACATGACGCAGCGATCTCCCCACTGTCTGATGAGGGGGGTGGCAAACTCCCTCATGCCCTGGGTGGATCGCGTTGCCCGATACTCCTGCTGGTCGATGCCGAACGCAAAGACGAGATTCTGCAACTCACACGCGCCGGCGGCATCACACTGCGGGCAGTCCAAGGGGTGATAGGTCAAGATAAGCTTGAGGGCGTCACGCCTGATGCGGTTCAACCGCTCCGTCTGGGTGCGGACCACAATCCCGTCCTGCACCAAGGTGGTGCAGGCAGTCATGGGCCTGTCCGCCCCCTCGATCTCCACCACGCAGAGACGGCATGACCCGATAGGAAGCAGCCGGGGATGATAACAGAGGGTAGGGATATAGATCCCGTGTGCCCGAGCCACTTCCAGGATGGTCTTGTCGGCCTCCGCCTGGAGCTCTGTGCCGTCAATGGTTATCTGGACCGTCGCATCACCCATCTTACTTCCCTATCGCCAGGATCCCGATGCGGTAACACCGCAGACACCGAGCGGCCTCCCGCATGGCGGCATCGGTGGGAAATCCCTTCTCTACTTCCTCAAAGGTCCACTTTCGGCTCTCCGGTGGAAGCATCCCCAACTGCTCCCGCTTCCCCCCGGGGATGATCCCGATTGTCTCCTCGGAATCGTAGACCCCGATCTCGGCCATTAAGCGCTCTAATCGTTCGTCATCGCTCATTTCCACCTTTTCACCAGTAAGGTAGCGGTCGATCATCTCCGCGGACAAACGGGCATTCCCCGCCGCCCGCACCAGGACATCGGGACCAGTCACACAGTCACCAGCGGAGAAGATACCAGGTTGAGATGTCTGAAAGGTTGCATCGTCCGAGGATACGGTGGACCATTTGGTGGCCTCGATCGCGTCTTGTCCCTCTATAAAGGAGAGATCGACCCGCTGCCCGATGGCCGGGATCAGGATATCGGTATCAACTACGAACTCCGATCCCTTGACAGGGACCGGCCTGCGTCTGCCTGATTCGTCAGGCTCCCCGAGCTCCATCTTGATGCACTCCACCCCCACCACCTTCCCTTTCTGTTCGATGATCTTGGTGGGGGCGCAGAGGTATTCGAACCGCACCTCTTCTTCCTCGGCGTCGTGGATCTCCACTTCATCGGCAGGCATCTCTTTGCGGGTACGCCGGTAGAGGAGGTTGACGTCTTTCTTTTCTATCCGGAAGGAAGAGCGTACGCAATCGATGGCAACATTGCCGCCTCCGACCACAACCACCCGTTGCCCCTGAGGATAGGGATCCTCCCCCTTATTGATGCTGTAGAGGTACTGCACCCCGGGGATGAAGCCTTTATATCCTACATCCTCTCCCTCGACCCGCATGGGCATGGACAATTGTGCCCCCACGCCGACGAAGATGGCGTCATAATCCTGCTTCAGTGCGCTGATGGTGATGTCTTTGCCCACCTCGGTGTTATATCTGATCTCGACCCCTAATGAGGTGATGATGTCAGCCTCCCGGCGCAGGATGGTGCGCGGGAGCCTATAGTCGGGTATCCCCACAGCGGCCATCCCCCCAGGCTCATCCATCCGCTCAAAGACGGTAACCCCATACCCTTTGAGGGCCAGGTAGTAGGCACAGGACAGCCCTGCCGGGCCAGCCCCGATGATTGCCACTTTTTTGTCTTTCTTGCACTGAGAGGTCGGAAGAACTGGCGTTCTTTTCTTTTCCAACTCGTAATCGGCCACAAACCGCTTGAGGTGCCTGATGTCGAGGGGCTCATCCACATTGAGCCTGCGACAATTGGACTCACAGGGGCGGACGCAGACCCGCCCGAGAATCCCCGGCAGACAGGTCCGTTCCCTGATGACCCGCAGGGAGTCGAGGAAGTTTCCCTCGGCGATTCGTTCTATGTAGGTGGGGATGTCCAAGTGTGCCGGACAGGCATTTATACAGGGGGCGGTGAGCTTTACCTGGTACTCCCCGCGCGGGACCTTTTTTTTGTTTTTAATGACTGCTTCGAATTCACCGCGATAGTGCTCTAAGGCCGCCAGCAAAGGAATGGGCCCGGTCTGCCCGATCTGACACTTGGATCCCTCCACGATGGAGCGTCCGAGCACAACCATCTGGTTTATATCCTTCATCCTCCCCTTACCCTCGGTGATCCGCTCGAGGATTTCGCTGATCACCTTCGTGCCGACCCGACAGGGAAAGCACTTGCCACATGAAACCGCTTGCACCGCCTCCATATAGGCCCGGCACATATCTACCACGCTGGCGCTCTTGTCCCGGATGGCAAAACCGTCCCACCCGACAAAGGCCTTGATCGGAACGCCGGGTTTAAATTCGGGGGGCAGTTTCAACCGTGCCGCCTTAGCGGCCTTCTTTCCCGTCTTGCGCCGGTTGTCGCTCAGCTTTCCTCCCCAATAACTGAAAATCATGTCTTTCACTCTTACCTCAACATACAATATCTAGGAGTTTCCTGCTCAACTCCAAAAGAGTCGCTGTGCATAGGGTCCCAGGGGTCGAGGGTCCTAGTGGCCAGAGGGTCACTAAACATCCCCTCGGTGATTCTCTGATCATTTGAATCCTTTTCACTCGAACCCTGCCGCCAGCGGCATCCCGCTTCCTTAAATTTACATTGCTGGGTGGGATTGAACCCTTGCATCCTTGACCCCTAAACATCTCGCAGCAGCGCTGCGAGGTAGTTTATTTACTACCTATCTATCTCCCCTAAGACGATATCGATACTTCCGATGACAGCCACCACGTCGGCCACCAGGTGCCCCTTAATCATCTCCGGCAGGGCCGCTACGTTTACAAAGCTCGGGGTGTGGATCCGATAGCGATAGGGCCGGTTGCTCCCATCGCTCACCAGATACCATCCCAGTTCACCCTTGGGATTCTCGATGCTGCAGTAGACCTCACCGGGGGGTGGCGATACCCCCTCGGCAAAGAGCTTGAAGTGGCGGATCAGGGCATGGATCTCCTGCCCCACCTCCGTCTTCGCCGGTGGAGTCAGCCGGGGATCACGCGCGAGTATCCTCCCCTTGGGAAGTTTCTGTAAGGCCTGACGCACAATCCGGGCGGACTGCCGCATCTCCTCCAGCCGCACGAGGTACCGGTCGTAGACGTCTCCGTTCTCCCCGGTGGGGATCTCAAATGTAAAGTCATCATAGCTCGAATAGGGGATGGCCTTGCGGATGTCCCACTTAACCCCCGATCCCCTGATGACCGGACCGGTGAGACCCCAATTGATGGCATCTTTAGGGCTGATGACCCCCACCCCTTTGGTCCGCTTCAACCAGATGATGTTCTTGGTGAGGAGGGTCTCATATTCTTTTATCAGCCGGGGAAAATCATCGAGAAAGGCCGTAATCTTCTGCTCGATACCCTCGGGCAGATCAGCAGCCAGCCCCCCGACGCGTAGGAAGCTGGGGGTCAACCTGGCCCCGGTGAAATGTTCCAGGATGTCGATGATCGTCTCCCGATCACGCAAGCAATAAAAGAGGACGGTCATGGCCCCAATGTCCAGGGCATGGGTGCCGAGCCACAACAGGTGCGCCGCGATGCGCTGGAGCTCGACCATCATAACCCGGATGTACTGGGCCCGCTTGGGGACCTCGATACCCAAGAGCTTTTCAACAGTCAGGACATAGGAGAGGTTATTGCAGATGCCGGCAGTGTAGTCCAGACGGTCGGTGAGGGTAATGGCCTGGGTATAGGTCATCCCCTCGGCCAACTTCTCCACCCCCCGGTGCAGGTGCCCTATGTAGGGGACTGCGTCGACGATTACCTCGCCATCAAGCTTCAGAACCAGACGCAACACCCCATGGGTGGCCGGGTGCTGGGGACCCATGTTGAGGGTCATATACCGCTCGCCCTCAACCTCCTCAGGCATGGTGGAGAAGGCATCGGACGGCTCCGCCGGTACTTCGTAGTGCTCGAAATCCTCCCCCCTGAGCGGGAAGTCCTTGCGCAGGGGATGCCCCTCGTACCCATCCCAGGTCAAGATCCGACGCAGGTCATGGTGCCCCTCAAAGGTAAGGCCAAGCATATCGTAGGCCTCACGCTCAAACCACGTGGCCGCCTTCCAGACCGACTCAACCGTGGAGAGGGCCTCCCCCTCGCCCACTGCGGTCTTGAGGCGCAGCCGTGTTTTCCGTCTTATCGAATAAAGGTGGTAGACTACCTCAAAACGCTTCTCACGATCCGGATAATCGACGCCGCAGATGTCGGTGAGAAAATCGAAGGAGAGCGCAGGATCTGTGGCGAGGAACTGGCAGATAGGGAGGATGGCGTCATGCTTGACTACGACGGTCTCCTCCCCTCGAAAGGAACGGGTGTCAATGACCGCGTCGGGGAATTGTTTTTTCAGCTTCTGGGGGGCGACCTTCGTATCCCACATAATAGAATCTTCTTCCTAGCGAATCTCCTCAGCCCGCAGGGGGCGAATCTCATCCTTCCGGTCCAGGAGGCTCTCCTGAGAAATCTTCTCTTGTAGTTTGATCAAGGCCGTCAAGAGGGCCTCCGGCCTGGGGGGACACCCCGGCACGTAGACATCCACCGGAATAAACTGGTCTATCCCTTGCACCACATTGTAGGTCTGAAAAATCCCGCCGGAGCAGGCGCAGGCACCATAGGCAATCACCCATTTGGGTTCGGGCATCTGCTCGTAGATCCTCTTGATCATGGGGGCCATCTTCTTGGTGACCGTCCCCGACACGATCATGAGGTCCGCCTGCCTGGGGGAAGGTCTGAATACCTCAGCGCCGAACCGGGCGATGTCATAATGCGCCGAACTGGTGACTATCATCTCCAGGGCGCAGCAGGCCAGGCCGAAGGTCACCGGCCAGATGGAGTTTTTGCGCGCCCAGTTGACCAGCTTGCTGAGGGAGGCCGTGACGATATTGTCACCTAACTTGACCTCTATTCCCATTCGAGGGCTCCTTTTTTCCAGACATAGATAAAACCGACTAAAAGTATAAAGACGAAGATCATCATCTCAATAAAACCAAATATCCCGAGTTTACGGAAGACCACGGCCCAGGGGTAGAGAAAGACTACCTCCAGGTCGAAGACGAGGAAGAGCATGGCGATAATATAGTACTTGATGGGGATGGCCTGATGCGTAGGGCCGAGGGTGATCATCCCGCATTCATACGGTGCGGCCTTGACCGGATTAACCCTGCGAGGACCTAAGAAACGTGATACTCCAACCGCAAAAACGGCAAAAAAAACGGCAAGTCCGATTAAAAAGAGGACGGGTATGTATGTGTTGAGCATCATTCCTCCCCTCTTCGCTTGAAATTTGAGGATGAAGCCCGCCTGAGGCGTGGTTCGTAACGCATGTTCTCTTATACTATCGATCTACATTTGTCAAGGGGAAAGTAGCAGTTTTGTGAAAATAGTAGCTTCCCCAAGGCCATGACAGCGGTCCCGACTCTCAAGCTCTTACCTCAATGGTTTTTAAAGCCCCTTGTGTATACACTCTTTATCTCTCTTTCGCAAAGGAGAAGGTCATGCGGTGGTCTCGGGAGCTTATCATGATCTCCTTAATAGTTGACAAGAGGGGAATGCTCATATTATAGGTAACGCATGCCATCTTTTTCAGCGTCTTTTTCAGAAGGGAGGGGAACTTATGGCTGAGCGGAGAGAGCACTGGAGGGGGAGACCACAGTTCTTGCTGGCGGCCATCGGGTCTGCCGTCGGCCTGGGAAACATCTGGCGTTTCCCATACGTCGCCTACGCTAATGGGGGTGGGGCCTTTCTCATCCCGTACTTTGTGGCCCTCCTCACCGCGGGCATCCCCCTGATGATGCTGGAGTACGCTCTGGGGGTGAGGATGCAGGCTGGACCACCCGTGGCCTTCGGGAGGATCAAGAAAGGGCTGGAGTGGGTCGGCTGGTGGTCCATCTTGGCCGCCTTCGTGATCATCACCTATTACGCAGTGATCATGGCATGGTGCTGGAATTACCTCTATCACTCCTTTACGTTGGCCTGGGGTGCAGATGCCAAGGATTTTTTCTATTCCAACGTGCTACAGCTATCCAAGGGATCAGGGGAGCTTGGCAACCCTGTTATGGGGATAGTGATTGGGTTGTTGCTCACGTGGGTGGTCGTCTACTGGATCATCCATAAGGGTATCGGTAGGGTCGGCAAAGTAGTCATGGCGACCGTCCCTATCCCGATCATATTGATCGCCATTTTGGTTATCAGAGGCATCACCCTGCCGGGGGCGGCAGAGGGGCTCAATTTTTACCTCACCCCCGATTTCTCAAGGCTCCTCGATCCGCACGTCTGGCTGGCGGCCTATGGACAGATATTCTTCTCCTTGAGCCTTGCCATGGGGATCATGATCGTCTATGCCAGCTATCTGCCCAAGAGGAGCGACGTGACCAACAATGCCTTTATCACCAGCTTTGCCAACTGCGGTACGAGCTTCTTCGCCGGTTTTGCCATTTTCAGCACCCTCGGCTACCTGGCGCACACCACTGGTGTCGATATCTCTGAGGTGGCCAGAGCCGGTCCAGGGCTTGCCTTTGTCACCATACCCACGGCTATTTCCAAGCTGCCTGTCGCCGCCGCCTTCTTTGGGGTCATCTTCTTCCTGACGCTCTTGACCCTGGCAGTAGACTCCCTCTTCTCCCTGGTGGAGGCCGATGTCACAGCCGTCATGGACAAGTGGGGCTTCAATCGCCAGAGGGTTACGTTTGTGATCTGTCTCATAGCCTTCATTATCGGCCTCCTGGTCTTTTCCTCACAGGCAGGCTTGTACTGGCTGGATATCGTCGACCGCTGGGTAAACAATTACGGTCTGGCTGCCATCGGGCTCGCAGAGGTAATCGTCATTGGCTATATCTTCGGCGCCAAGTCCTTCAGGAAGTTCATCAACTCAGTCTCCGAGGTGAAGGTGGGGGTATGGTGGGACATCATGATCATGGTCGTCACCCCCATCATATTGGGGGCCACCATTGTCCTCAGCTTTTACCAGGAATTTACCAAGCCATATGGTGGATATCCCACCTGGGCTCGTATCTCAGGGGGATGGGCTGTAGTCGTTGCGATAGTGATCCTCTCTTTTGTCTTGATGCTGAAAAAAGCAAGGGGGAGAAGGAAAACACAAGCAAAGATGCCTCAAAAGGCAAGAGGAAAGGGGGGTAAACGGCGATGACGACAGGGGCATGGATTATGTTGGCGTTTGGCTGTGTGGTGCTGTACGGTGGCCTGGTGTGGAGCTTGGTTCATATTAAGCCTGGTACTTCAAAGACCGGTAAACAGCAGAAGGGCACGGGTAGGCGGAAAAGGTAAGATATTTCCCGTGCACTATATGTTCGGGTAATAAAAGGGGGGCAAGAAGCCCTCCTTAATAAACACCCTGTTTCCCAACCGTACGTCAGGGAAAAACCCTGGCGTTTTTTTTCGAGGGGTTGCAAGGCTTAGCTGTATTCAGCAGGGTTCTCAGATACAGGGATGCAAGCTTTTTTACGCTACGAGAGCCGTGGAGAAATAGTCTTGGCAAGGGTCTCAAAATCCGGACTTTCTCCCTCGAGGTAGGAGCGGACCACCCCTTCCGCTATGGGAAAGGCGAACTCCTCAAAAAATCGCCGGATAAGAGCTTCGTCATAGGCCACAAACCCATCCGTATCCTGGTAGTTCGTGCTCAGGACGCACTCAAGCTGCCCCCCTCCCTCTTTCCATTCCTGACCGACGATCCGCTCAATCTCTTCCCCGGAGTGAACGCTGCGCAGCGGCAAGAGGAGCCCAACTTCAAATCTCCCCACGAATGTTGTATAGGCATCCAGCGCAGAGGGTACCTGGTTTACTTTGATGCGGGCATCGTGTTGTTCGCGCTCACCGGCAATGATATAGGGGGCCCCAATGAGCCTGGCCAGGGGGATGCGCAGGGCGTGCAGATAGAGGTGACATCCCAGACACGGGGTGTAAAAACCGAAACGGCTGAAGAGCGCAGAGATGTATCTCCCACAGAGGAGCCACCAGAATCGGGGGGAGCCGATGAAGACCGGGTCGAAGACCGTGATGCCGTGCCCTCGTAGACATTCGGCCACAAAACGGGATGTTGCTACAGCCCGATCCCAATCCCCGAACTCAGTTCCGGTATAGGCGATGGTAGGGAGCACCCCTTTGATGGGGTGTTCCTCAACAGCCGCCAGGACCGCGGCAACGCTATCCCTGCCCGCGATCTCTGCCAGGGCCAAGCCTTCCGCCTTTTTCAACGCATCGATGACTGCCGCGGGAAGGAGCCAGTCCGGAAAGGAGATAACGAGTTCCGGTTTTTTGCCCAGGAGAGAACGAAGCTTTGCCTTGTTCACGGCTACTCTCTAGTCTCCATCGAGGGTCAAGGGTCGATAGTGTCCTGGGGTATAGGGCTGATCCACCGGGGTATCCATGAGCCCCTTCAGCTTGGCACGATCGAGAAAGTTGAGGATAAGATACATGATCTCTTTTCCCCTCACGACACCTAAACCACCCCCGGCACAGTCGACCTCATTAAAGGCTGTCACGGTATCGTGACGCGGATTGCGCCCGACCATGACGAGGGGAACGGTCTCCCCGGAATGGATCAGCGTCCCGCTGCTTGGTGTAGAATGGTCCGCCGTTACCACGAGCAAGGTCTCGGGATCGGACACCATTGTTTGGACGGCAAAGGCCATGGCACGATCCAGGGCCTCTATTACCTCCTTTTTGTGAAGGGGATCTTTGGTATGGGCCGCCTCATCGGGCATCTTGGTGTGGACGTGGATGAAGTCATATGCCTCAGCCTCATGGGCCTGCCGCAGCCGCTCCCTGAGATCCTTTTCTGGATCGCTGCTATCCTTTTCCTTTATACTCTCCATCCCGATCTCCTGACAGAGCCCCCAGTAGAGTGGATGAGCGGCAATGGAGAGGCCCCTGAGACCCCATCTGTCAAAAAAGGGCTCAAGAGGTCGCTTCCTCCCGGCCCGCTGGGTGGCCAGGATGTTGATGGGGGGAAGCTGTTTTTGCTTCCGGTCTTCGTTGAGGGGATGAGATGAAAGCCTCTGATAGAGCCATCGGAAATATCGATTCAGTACCCTGGCCGTCTTGTGCGCCTCAGGGCTGGCGTCCAGGGGTTGTACAGAGATCAGCGGGCGACCTTCAGCGATGGGGTTGCTGTCAGTAATAGCTGAGGAAGCCGCGCCTGAGATGACTATGAAGCCGTCAGCACCCTTTGTGGATACAAATCGTATAGTGATATCATCAGCCGTATAGGGGCCTACCTCCTCCAAGAAAATGGCAAGTTCTGAATCGGTTATAGCTGGGCGTTTCTTGACCAGGATGAGCTTGTTATCTTCTTCAATGACACTGCACACGTGGCAGAGGAGGACCACCTCTTTGTCGTCTATCTCAATGCTACTCCCTACTGCCTCGATATACCCACGCCCGGGAAACTCCTCCATATCGTAGCCGAAGATGAGAAAGTGGGCGATTTCACTGGATACGGGGATGCCCTGCAGGCAGGGGTGATAGAGGCCGTTCATCCCCATAGTTGCGAGCTGATCGAGGTGCGGGGTGTGAGCCGCCTGGAGCGGTGTGCGATTTTTCAAGACAGCGTGGGCCCTATCCCCCAGGCCGTCCAGGATAACGAGGATGCATCTCATGTTTGAGTCCGATCCAATGAGGGGAACACAGCTGGTGTGGAGTGCGGATGGAAGGCCCTAAAGAAAGAAGAGCTCCCTGGGTGGTCGTCACATCTTAATGGTGATCTCATAGCTTCCCACCCCCACCTTGCCGGCTAAGCCTTTTTGCAATACCAGATCCATCACCTTGGGTCTCGTATGGTTCGGCACCATGAGAATGAGCTTGGCCCCCAGGCCAGCGAGCGCCTTCCACCCCTCGGCCTGCTCCGGGGTGATGCTTTCCTCCGTTTCCACCTCCATGATGGCGAGCACCATACCCTGATTGGCCAGGATGAGGTCGGGATAGTATCCGTTGAATTCGTGCTGCTGCTCGTCTCGATAGTTTGCTTGGATCTCCTTGTAATCCCTCGCCAGCCTCCCCTGAAGATAGGAAACCAGCCAGTCGTGGAAGAATTCATACTTTTTCATCTCCGCCCCCCTTCTGTGCTCCGCCCTTTAGTGCTTTGCATAGTGCACCCATTCTACCAGCAAAAGAGAGGAGGTCACAAGAGCGGATTCCTCAAGGGGGAGGGCATGATGAACATTTGACAAACCCCGGCTTCTCTGGTGGAATAGGCCAATTGATACCGAGGACGGAGAACGGGATGGAGGTCATAGGGCTTGAACAGCAGGATGGGGTCGCCCTGATCCAGTTAAACGGGGGGATCATTAATGCCATCAACCAGCAAGTCTTGGATGAACTGGGTGAAGCCCTGCGAATGGTTAAAAATGACCCCGCAATCCGCGCCCTGGTGTTCACCGGCAACAACGATAAATTCTTTTCTATTGGGTTTGACCTGCCTGAACTCTATCCCTTACCGCAACAGGAGTTTGGGGCCTTTTTCCGAGCGTTCAACCTCCTGTGTCTGGACCTTTATACCTTTCCCAAACCGACAATAACCGCCATTACCGGGCATGCAACGGCAGGAGGGTGTATCCTGGCACTCTGCACCGACTACCGGTTTATCGCTGAGGGACGCAGATTGATAGGGGTGAACGAGAGCAAGCTGGGGGTTCCTATCACCTATCTGGCCCATTGTCTCTTGCGGCAATGGGTGGGAGAACGTCAGGCCCGTGAGGCAATCTCCTCCGGTACACTCTACCCCCCTGAAGAGGCCTCCCAGATCGGTATGGTGGACGGGGTGTATCCCCTTGCAACGGTGGTTTCGGCAGCAGTACAGAAGGCCAGGGATTTAGGTGAGATGCCGGGGGATGCCTTTGCAGCGAACAAGCACCTCTGGGTACGCGCCATTGAGTCCCAGGTCCGTTCATACCTGGAAGAAGAAATCACGCTCTTTCTGGAACAATGGTATTCCCCGATGGCCCGTCAGCGTCTGGGGGATGCATTGGCGAAGTTCACCCCGAGAGACTGAGAGCAATGGCTAAGGCGAAGACGATATTCATCTGTCAGTCATGTGGCTATCAGGCCCCCAAGTGGTTGGGGCGCTGCCCCGACTGCCAGGGGTGGGGGACCCTAGTGGAGGAGCTCGTCGGCGAGGAGGCCACTCCCGAGGGCACCCGGCAGCGCTGGGGGGTAGAGGAGGCCCCCCGTGCCATCGGTGACGTGGCAGAGGAGGAAGAGGGGCCGCGACTCCCCACCCGTCTGGAGGAGTTCAACCGTGTGCTGGGGGGCGGGATTGTGGCAGGCTCGGTCGTCCTGCTGGGCGGGGATCCCGGAATCGGGAAGTCCACCCTCATGTTCCAGTGCCTCTATACCCTCGCCGCCCAGGGCAAACGATGCCTCTACATCTCCGCTGAGGAGTCCCTCAGGCAGACCAAACTGCGAGCCAAGCGTCTGGGAGCGGTGAGCGACGGGCTCTTTGTGGCTGCCGAGACATCGCTCGAGCGGATCATCCAGGGGGTGGAGGAGCTCTCACCCCAGGTACTGGTGATCGATTCTATCCAGTCGATCTACACCTCCCAGCTCGGATCGGCCCCGGGGAGCATCAGCCAGGTGCGGGAGACCTCGGGGAGGTTGACCTATCTGGCCAAGGGGCTGGGGGTAGCGACCTTCCTGGTGGGGCACGTAACCAAAGACGGGGCTATTGCCGGCCCCCGGGTTCTGGAGCACATCGTGGATACCGTCCTGTACATGGAGCGTAGCGCGGACAGCCCCTTCCGCATCCTGCGGGCCGTGAAGAACCGCTTCGGCTCCACCAACGAGATCGGGGTCTTTGAGATGAAGGAAGAGGGGCTGCAGGAGGTGACCAACCCCTCGGAGATCTTCCTTGCCGAGCGACCCACTGGGACTTCGGGGAGCACCGTAATGGCGAGCATGGAGGGGACCAGGCCCATCCTGGTGGAGATCCAGGCCCTCGTCGCTCCTACGGCCTTTGCCGTCCCCAAGAGAATGGCCATGGGGGTGGATTACAACCGGCTCTCCCTCCTGGTGGCCGTCATGGAGAAGAAGGTGGGGATCAATCTTTCTCACCAGGACATCTTCGCCAATGTGGCCGGGGGCTTGAGGATCGAAGAGCCCGCCGTCGATCTGGGCGTGGTGGTCGCCGTGGCCTCGAGCCACCTGGACAAGGTCATCCCAGCGGGGATGGTGGTCTTTGGCGAGGTGGGGCTGGCCGGGGAAGTGCGGGGGGTGAGCTTCGGTGAGCAGCGGGTGAGGGAGGCGGCCCGCCTGGGCTTCAAGAGTTGTATCCTCCCCCGCAGCAGCGCCCAGGGGATCAAGCCCCCCAAGGGGATGGAGCTGATCACCGTAAGGGACCTGCGGGAGGTATGGGATAAGCTCTTCTGAGGGTGTGCACCATTCTGAGGGCCTCACCGTCATTAACAACCAGTAAAACAAGAGCATAAGGATGACAAAGGAAGATCTGAAGCGGTCTATCAGCCGCATCGACGGCAAAGGGTATAAGGCCTACAAAACAATCAAGGGTTCATACGCATTCGGCCTCTATACCCTCATCATCGATCACGTCCAAGGAGACCCCTTTGCCGCCCCCTCCCGGGTGCGGGTGCGGCTCCCCATTGACCGGACCGAATTTCCTCAAGACCTTTGGGATAATACCGTCCGCCAGATCGCCTTCTGCGATTACCTGGCCCGCAGATTTCATGGGGCCATCCGCCGCTGGACAAAAGGGCATCGCGGCATAGGCAAGAGCGGTGTGGTGGAGATCGACAGGGGGGGACAGGAGATCCTGGAGCGCAACGCCGTGGTTATTGACGGGGAGAACCTGGAGGCCCGCTTTGTAGTGGGGCTCCCCGCAGCAGGCCGGACCATCCTGGGTAAAGAGGCATTGGGGATCTTCTTCGAGGAGATACCAAAGATCGTGGAAGGATCCCTCTTGTACCGCAGCATTAATCCGGAAGAGATCCGGCGCCACGTCGATGTGGCAGAGGACCAGGATGCCATGCGGGGGCTCTTGACGGAGCGGGGGCTGATGGCCTTTGTGGCCGACGGCTCAGTGCTCCCCCGGCGCAGCGGAGTAGATGACAGGCCCCTAGACTCAGAAAGCTCAGGAGCCGTCCCCTTCAAGGGACCCCGCGAGCTCGAGGTCGAGCTGAAGCTCCCTCATCGGGGGCGAATCCAGGGGATGGGGATCCCCAAAGGGGTAACTCTCATTGTAGGCGGCGGTTTTCACGGCAAGTCCACCCTGCTGAACGCCATCGAGCGGGGGGTGTACAACCACATCCCCGGCGACGGGAGGGAATACGTAGTGTCCAATCAGGCGGCGGTAAAGATCAGGGCGGAGGACGGCCGCAAGATCGAAAAGGTGAACATCAGCCCTTTTATTAATAACCTTCCCTTCGGCAAGGATACCATACGGTTTTCCACCGATAATGCCAGTGGCAGCACCTCGCAGGCAGCCAACATCATGGAGGCCTTGGAAATAGGGGCCCAGGTGCTGCTGATTGATGAGGATACCTCAGCCACCAACTTCATGGTGCGGGATGAGCGCATGCAGGAGTTGGTGGCCAAGGCACAGGAGCCCATCACCCCCTTTGTTGACAAGGTGCGAAAGCTCTGCGCCGATGAGGGGGTCTCCACGATCCTCGTCATGGGGGGATCCGGCGATTATTTCGATGTAGCAGACACCGTCATCATGATGGAAAACTATCAACCCCACTGCGTCACTGAACAGGCCGCCGAGATCGCCCGCAAGCACGCCAGTTCCCGGACCGACGAGGGGGGCGACACCTTCGGTGAGGTCACCCCGCGCCACCCCCTCAAAGCGGGGTTCGACTCGAGCCGGGGCAAGCGAGAGGTCAAGATAAATGCCAAGGGGCTCAGGACCATCCTCTACGGCACCACCAACATTAACCTTTCGTATCTTGAGCAGCTGGTGGATATGAGCCAGACCAGGACCATCGGCCTCATGATCCACTTCTATGCCGAGCGATATCTGGAAAGTGCCCCGTCACTGAAAGAGGGGATGGAGATGGTGATGCAGGCCGTGCAGGAAAAGGGGCTCGATTGTCTCCTCCCCTATACGGTGGGTAACCTCGCCATGCCGAGGCCCTTTGAGTTGAGCGCTGCCATCAACCGCATGCGCACCCTGCAGGTGAAATGATGGAGATCAAGGTGCCTTACGGTCAGGGCTCGGTAACAATCGATTGCCCTGAGGAAAACCTGGCGGGGATAGTTTACCCCCATGATGTCCCACAGCGAGCCGAGCCCGAGATCCTGGAGCAGGCCCTGGCTCATCCTCTCGCAGCTAAGAGCCTGAGGGAATTTTTGCTTGACGGTACAAAGGTCCTCTTTGTGGTCAACGACGCAACCCGCCCCACCCCCACGGCGCGCATCCTCGATCACTTAGCCGGCGTGATAGAGGACAAATCCCCGCATTTTCTCGTGGCGACCGGTTCTCACCGCCCCCCCGCCCCTGCGGAGTTTACGGAGATCTTCGGCCCCTGGTTTGAGCGATTTCACCAGTCGATCTTTGTGCACGACGCCCATGCACAGACTGACATGGTCCCCCTTGGGAAAACCTCCCGGGGGACACCCCTTGCCCTCAACCGCAGAGTGGTCGAGGCCAATAAGATCGTGGCCATCTCATCGGTGGAGCCCCACTATTTCGCCGGCTATACCGGCGGGAGAAAATCCTTCTTCCCCGGTGCAGCCGCCTACGCAACTATGGAGCATAATCACCGCCTGGCCCTGGAAGCAGGGGTTGCCCCCCTCGCCTTGGCGGGGAACCCCGTGCACGAGGATCTGGCCGAAGCTATGGAATCCCTTGAGGGAAAGGAGATCTACTCCCTCCAGGTGGTGCTGGACCGCTCCCACCGCATCTGCGCCGCCTTTACCGGATCCCTGGAGGAGACCTTCACCGCAGCGGTGTACAAGGCCCGCGAAGTCTTCGCCGTGGAGGTGAGCGAGCTGGCCGACATAGTAGTGACTGTTGCCCCTGCGCCTATGGACATTGACCTCTTCCAAGCCCATAAGGCCATCGAACACGGCAAACTGGCCCTCAAAGAGGGGGGTATCTTGATCCTGGTCTCCCAGTGTCCCATGGGAGTCGGAAATGAAGGGTTTTATCGGCTCTTGTGTCGTGCCACAGACCCTGAGGAGGTGTTCGCTCTCATTGAAGGCTCGTATAACCTCGGGGACCACAAGGCGGCCAAGATCGCCGATCTCGCCGTGAAGGCCCGGATATGGGGGGTGACGGACCTGGACCCATCGATCCTGGAAAAGGCCTTCATCAGGCCGTATTCCGACCTACAAGGGGCCTTGAACGCAGCCATTGCTGAGCAAGGTCCACATGCCCAGGTCCTCTTTCTTATGAATGGCAGTATGCTCGTTCCCATAATATAATAAGTATGAATGACGAGTACCCACAATAGGAGGTAACGAGTAAATGGAAAAGACAATCTATGAGACCAAATTCCCCGATCTCACACTGTTCAAGCGGGGGAAGGTGAGGGATGTCTACGAAGTGGCGGACAAGCTCCTCATCGTGGCCACTGATCGGGTGTCGGCCTTCGACGTGATCATGGCCGACCCCATACCGGGAAAAGGGCGGATCTTGACCGAGATCTCCACTGCCTGGTTTCGGGCGACAGAGGAAGTGGTACCCAACCACCTGATCTCCACCCGCGTAGAGGATTACCCGCCGCCGTGCGGGGAGTATGCAGCGGAATTGGAGGGGAGAAGCATGCTCGTGCAGCGGACCGATCCCGTCCCCATCGAATGTGTGGCCAGGGGCTATCTCTCTGGCTCAGGATGGCAGGAGTACAAGGAGAGCGGGAAGATATGCGGGATCAAGCTCCCCGCAGGGTTGGTTGAATCGGCGAAGCTCCCCGAGACCATCTTCACCCCCGCCACTAAGGAGGAAGTGGGGGACCACGACATCAACGTCACCTTTGAGGAGACGGTGAAGCGGATAGGGAAAGAGCTGAGTGAGCAACTGCGCGAGATCACCCTCACCATCTATGAGCGTGCCCGCCGTATGGCCGAGACCAAGGGTATCATCATCGCCGACACGAAGTTGGAATTCGGCCTGCTGGATGGCGAGCTCATCCTCATCGATGAGCTCCTCACCCCCGACTCCTCCCGCTTCTGGCCTGCTGATGAATATCAGCCAGGGGGACCGCAGCACGCCTTTGACAAGCAGTTCCTGCGGGATTACCTCCTCACCCTCGACTGGGACAAGAGCCCCCCTCCCCCACCGCTGCCACCGGATATCGTCGCCAAGACCAGAGAACGGTACGAAGAGGCCTTGCGCAGATTAACCGGTTAGGAGTGAAATCTCATCGCACAGAGGGAGGTACGGAGCGGAGTACAATGAGCCTTGTGAAAAATTCCTTGACAAGGGCTTTTTCGCTTTATAAGGTACGTATCACATAAGGGGTATGTTTCCTTAATAAAAATGAGATGGATAAAGGAGGTATTATGAAACGGCGCATGTTGGTTTGGTCTATTCTTCCCCTGCTGGTTGTTGCCCTGGCAGGGGTTGCGCAAGCAGGCCAGGGGAGAATGGGTGGTATGGGTAATCCGTATGGTTTGGTAATGGATGAGTCCGATTTTCTCATCCACCCGGCCAAGATCGCCAAGGGAGAGGGGCAGAGGTTCTACGGGGACTACCGGTTTACTTACACGGACGTGATGGATTGGGACTATGATGTCGATGTATTCCTGTCTGGTGGTGGCCCTCTGATATGGTTCTTCCGCTATGACACCTCTGGAGATGAGCAGACACATGCTGCCCGTATAGGAACAGCCTTCCCGTTGGGGCTGGGGAGGATGGGGCTCTTCTTTAACTACGAGGGCAAACGGGGTGATTACGATGGAGACGTACAGTCAGCTTTTTCGCCACCTACCGATGCATATGAACTCACGAGCGATCTCGATGCGTTCGTGCTGAGGTTATTGTATGGCCTGCCGACAGGTGGATTGAATCTCGGGGGTGAGTTTCAGTTCTCCTATCACCAGGAGGAGAACGCATCACAATTGCTGCAGCAGTCTATAGCCCCAAGTTGGCTTACAAATATAGATGGGTCATTCTCTAATTGGTTTAGTGGGAATAAGAACCTCTTGGCCTTCATGATGCCCTACGATTCCAATTACCTGGAGGCACTCTTTAAGGGTTCGCTCGATGCTGCCATAGGCCCTGTCGAGGCTGCCGTCACCGTACGAGGTGGATTCATTTTTAATGGCGATAATCAGTTAGAGCGTGTCGGCCTCCTTAATCTCTACGACCTCGATGGTGATGTGGAAGGGTGGCGGGTCGGGGGTGATCTGTGGCTGCGGTACGCCCTGGCTGATGACCTTGCGATCCCCTTTCTCGTGAGGATCGACTATCAGGAAAAGACCAGGGACGGGGATGGAATACTCGCTGGCCTTCTTACCGGAGCTCCGATTGATTATGATAATACGGAGAAGAGCTTTGAGATTGAGGTGGGAGGTGGTATTGACACGGAGCTTGGCAAAAGGCAGAGGCTCGCTGCGGGAATATACTACAACTACCACGACACTATGGACGACTTCTGGATGACAATACCAGGGACCCCTTTACTTTCTGATTACAGCAAGTATCCTGCCCGCATCGAGCACCGCGTGCGCCTGGCCCTTGTCGGCGAGTGGGATATCTCCACTGCTATTACCCTACGGATGGGAATGGAACCCTTTTATGGTTGGATCAGGGAGGATTTTG
>Ga0307445_10000288_pt1 | contig 26050 bp, 21 predicted proteins | sample SalMarSW160330MG_FD_202147 | JGI IMG/M metagenome (GOLD analysis project Ga0307445, IMG submission 202147) | Salt marsh sediment microbial communities from the Plum Island Ecosystem LTER, Massachusetts, United States - SW1603-30 | ecosystem: Environmental > Aquatic > Marine > Intertidal zone >... | reverse complement strand
AAGAGGTGGTTTGCCGAGAGCAAATGCTGTGAAGTTTGTCAAAGAAAAAAATGGTGTCAATTTCCTGGGATGTATTTGCGCAATTGATAAAGCAACATTACCACCGTTGATGGATTACTGGGTTGGCGGAGTTGAAGTCGGCGGTATTCACGAATTGGTAGGCAACGCATTAATAATGAAAGGAGAAAAAGAAAGAGAAACCGATTTGCGTGGTGATTCTTTGATTATTAAAGAAGAAAAAGAAAAACAAGAAATTAAAAAATAATTAACACATTCTTACCCTCTCCTTACCAGGGAGAGGGCAAGGTGAGGTTGAATACAAAACGTTTTAGGAAAAAGTCTAATGTACGATTCAGGAAAAATAATTTTAGGACTAATCATTTTTGTAGGATTGTTCACCTCTCCTATCTGGTATGATCTTGCAAGCGGAAAGGCTGCCGATAAACCCAACCTGGTTTTTCCGACAAAAGAAGATCAGAAAGAATGTGTAAACAGTGCAGAGTATATGCGTGAGTTCCACATGGATTTATTAAATGTATGGAGAGATGAAGTTGTAAGGAAAGGTGTTCGAACTTATACATCCAACACGGGAAAGCATTTTGAGATGAGTCTTACTAAAACCTGTACTGGTTGTCATTCAAATAAAGCGGAATTTTGCGATCAATGTCATGACTACCTGGGAGTTACTCCATATTGCTGGAATTGTCATGTTGAACCTCATAGTTCGGAGATTAAGCAATGAATGAAAACCGTAGAAAGTTTTTAAAATTAACTGGATTAGCTGCTCTTGGAGCTGCAACGGGAAAGTTTGCAAATGTTTTTGCAAAAGAGAAACTAACCAAAATATCTTCTCTTGATATAACCGGGAAAAAACGAACAACTTCAGTCGGTGTCGATTCGAAAAAAAGATGGGCAATGGTTATAGATCTGAAAAAATGTTTGGTAGAAGAAGGCTGTACGAAATGTATAGATGCCTGTCATAAAATTCATAACGTTCCGGATTTTGAAAATCCAAAAGACGAGATAAAATGGATATGGAAAGAACCTTACGAACAGGCTTTCCTTGATCAGGAAAATTATTATCAGAAAGATAACTTAAAAGATAAACCTGTCCCGATCTTTTGTAATCATTGTGATAATCCTCCTTGTGTAAGGGTGTGCCCAACGGAAGCAACGTGGAAACGTGAAGATGGAATTGTTATGATGGACTGGCACAGGTGTATCGGATGCAGGTATTGTATGGCTGCTTGTCCTTATGGTTCGCGCAGCTTTAACTGGAGAGATCCGAGACCTTTTATAAAAGATATCGATCCGGATTTTCCAACAAGAACAAAAGGTGTTGTTGAAAAATGTACCTTCTGTGATGAACGAATTGCTAAGGGGCAGTTACCCGCTTGTGTTGAAGCTTGTTCCGAAAAAGCAATGGTCTTTGGCGATTTGAACGACCCAAAATCAAATGTACGAGAACTATTAAAAGAGAATTTTTCAATCAGGAGGAAACCTGAACTGGGAACGAATCCTGAAATCTATTATCTGGTATAAGGCTTAAAAATGTTAGAGTATGCACTAAAAGGAACTAAAAAATACTGGGGATGGATTTTCTTCCTTTCCCTAATAATCTTTGTTGGGGTTTGGTTTTATCTAAAGCAGTTTAGTTATGGTTTGGGCATAACCGGGTTGAGTAGAAATGTTACGTGGGGATTTTACATAGCCCAATTTACTTTTTTAGTTGGTGTTGCTGCTTCAGGTGTTATGGTTGTTCTTCCGTATTATCTTCATAACTATAAAGCGTTCGGTAAGATTACAATACTCGGTGAATTTTTAGCCATCGCATCAGTAATGATGTGTATGCTTTTTGTTTTCGTGGATATGGGACAACCTCTAAGACTTATCAATGTTTTTTTATATCCTACTCCGCATTCTTTGATGTTTTGGGATATTATGGTTCTTAGCGGATATCTTTTATTGAACATTCTGATAAGTCATGTAACTCTTGAAGCTGAGCGTAAATCGATGCCGCCACCAAAGTGGATCAGACCGATTATAATTCTTTCAATTCCCTGGGCAATTAGCATTCACACAGTTACTGCATTTTTATATTCCGGTCTTGCTGCAAGACCGTTCTGGATGACGGCTGTACTTGCACCACGATTTCTTGCATCTGCTTTTTCTTCCGGACCGGCACTTTTATTAATAATGGTTTTCATTATCAGGAAGCTGACAAAATTCGATCCGGGTGATGAACCGATCCGTAAGCTGGCGATAATAATCACTTATGCAATGTGTGCAAATGTGTTTTTTATTTTGATGGAGTTCTTTACAGCATTTTATAGTGCTATTCCCGAACACATGACACACTTCCAGTATCTTTTCTTCGGACTTGAAGGACATACAACCTTAGTTCCGTGGATGTGGACATCATCGTTGCTTGCAGTTGTTTCGTTGGTTTTTCTGCTTTTTTCTAAAACCAGGAATAACAATAAAATTTTGTTAGCTGTTTGTGTAGCAATCTTTGTTTCAATCTGGATAGATAAGGGACTTGGTATGGTAGTAACAGGCTTCATTCCAACTCCATTGGGAGATGTTGTTGATTACATACCTACTATTCCTGAAACATTAATTTCATTATCCATCTGGGCAATCGGATTCTTTTTAATAACCGTATTCTACAAAATCGCTCTTTCTGTAAGGAGAGAATTGTTGACTTAAAAATATTTAAAACATGATATTAAACTTTTAGTAAAATGATAAACCGAATGAAAAGGCATCGGGCTGAATGATGAATAACGAGAATTTTCAATTAGTCGTTGCAGGTATAAATTATAAAACTTCTACTATCTCTGAACGTGAAAGATTTCAAATTAATAGAAAAGAGATTCCGGAGGCGTTAAGATATTTCCAATCCAAAGAACAAGTAGAGGGAGTAGTTATTGTTTCTACATGCAACCGTCTTGAGTTTTACTTTGTACTTAAGCATAATATCGATCCATTCCCGCTCGTCAATAATTATTTTATCGAAAAGAAAAATATCGAGGCCTGTAATAAACCGGAATTATTTTATATGCATCGAAATGGTGAAGTTGCAAAGCATTTGTTTCGTGTTACTACAGGTTTGGATTCGATGATTCTGGGGGAATACCAGGTGCAGGGACAAATAAAAGAAGCTTATAGTATTGCCTGTTCTCAAAAAACCGCAGATAAAATTCTTCACAAACTATTTCACACAGCTTTCAGAACCGGAAAGAGTGTTCGTAATGAAACAAAAATCGGTTCCGGCAAACAGTCCCTTAGCGGAATTGCTTCACAGGTGATAAAAGAAAAAGTACATAAAGAAGATGTGGTTACTATAATCGGAGTAAATCAAAATACCAAGATCATTGCTGATAAACTTTACAAATCCGGTTTCTCACATTTGATCTTTGTTAACAGAACACTTTATAAAGCAGAAGAGCTTGCTGAAAAATATAACGGCATTGCATTCAGTCTTGATAGAATTGAAGATCCTCTCATCAGTTCAAGATGCATTTTCTCTTGTACGGGTGCTGCCGGTTTTATTATTTCTCCTGATGTTATAAATACAATCTACAAGAAATCCAACAGTCCAAAGTTAATTATTGATATGGCTGTTCCCCGCGATATTAATACAAACGGTTTGATAAAAGATATTGAGGTAATCGATTTAGAAGGTTTAAAAACATTTTTGGATAAACAGGAAAAAGAGATTTCGCTTGATCTTGATATGGCGGAGAAAATCATCTCTGTTGAAGCAAATGTCTTTGAAGCATGGAATGATTCACAAAAGGATGAATATTTAGGTTACTTTGCTGAAAAAGCGGAAAAGTTAAGGCTACAACTATTGGATGAAACCAGGCTACAAATTTCCGATGATGAACTACTATTACTTGATAAATTTTCACGTTCATTATTGCACAGACTGAAATCAACTATTAATCAGACCATCCTGATAAACGAGATTAATAAAAAAGAAGAGTATTAAACCAGGAGGTTTTTATGAGCATAATAACAATTTCAAGAGGTTCCTTAGCTGCAACTGAAATGATAGCAAAAAAAGTTTCTGAAAAACTTAATTGCACTGTTGTAACGAGGGAAGACGTTATTGAAGCTGCCGAAAAATACGGCATTAAGGAAACCGGTTTGGGAGATATGTCGTTCATTGATAAAGCTCCGAGTTTCTGGCATAAGATAAGTGATCTCCGGAAACAATATCTCATTTGCTTTCAAACGGCTTTGTTCGATTTTGCACTGAAAGGAAACCTGGTTTATCACGGACATCTTGCCCAGTTGCTACTGCATAAAATTCCTTTTGTGCTTCGTGTTCTTCTTACAGCGCCGCCGGAATTCAGAATTAAAACTCTGATGAAAGAAAAAGGGATGACAAGAGAACAGGCGACAGATCATATAAAATTAGTGGATGAACGGAGACAGAAATGGTCACAATTTTTATATGGGGTTGATTGGAGAGATCCGGCTCACTATGACATTGTTTATAACTTAGAACAAATGAATGTTGACCTTATTGCAGATCTTATTACCGATATTATTTCCCGGAAGGAATACCAGCTTAACGAAGAAGCTATTCAAACTCTTAAAAACTTACACCTTGCTTCGAAAGCGCAGGCATGTTTATTAAAGTCGCCACGTACAAGAGGAAGTGAAGTTAAAATTGAAGCAGATGTTACAACAGGAACTCTTGTTGTATCGGGAACTGTTCCAAAGATGGGATCAAGTATCTGGGAAAGCGATATTAAGCACGTGCTTTCCGAAGTTGAAGGAGTAAAGACCATTAAAGTCATAAAATCAGTGCTCGGTTACTACGAAACAATAACTATGGAAACATTATGATAGACAATTCAAATTCAACAAACCTGTCATCCGGCGGGCAGGCTGACCTTTTGGTTATAGGCGCCGGAATTGCCGGAATAACTGCAGCAGTTGAAGCTGCTGAAACCGGCTTGAATGTGATTCTGATAGAAAAGAATCCGTACATAGGTGGGAAAGTCGCGGGATTCAATCAATACTTTCCAAAACTATGTCCGCCAGGTTGTGGCTTGGAAATTAATATTCGTCGTTTGCGAACTAATCCTTTGGTAAAATTATTTACTTTGGCTGAAGTGACCAATGTACAGACGGAATCGGGCAAGTATAAAGTGAACATTCGTTTACAGCCTAGATTTATTAATAATCAGTGTACGGTTTGTGGCGATTGTGTAAAAGTTTGCCCGGAGAAAAGAAAGAATGAATTTAATTATTCAATGGATGAAACTACTTCAATATATATTCCTTTTGAAAATGCATATCCACAGAAGTATGTAATTGATAAAGAAACTTGTAAAGGTACAAGTTGTAATAAATGCGTGGAAGCCTGTAAATACAATGCAATCGATTTGAATGAACAGGAAAAGGAAATTTCAGTTGAGGTGAAATCCATAATTTGGGCAACCGGATGGGAACCTTATAATGCAAACAAATTGGACATCCTTGGATTTGGAAAATATCGCGATGTGGTTACAAACGTAATGATGGAAAGACTCGCAGCTACCGATGGTCCAACTCAGGGACAGATCTTAAGACCATCTACAAATGAAAAAATAAACAGTGTTGCATTTGTTCAGTGTGCCGGTTCAAGAGATAAAGATCATCTGGAATATTGTTCGTCGATCTGTTGTATGGCTTCCTTAAAGCAATCAAAATATATTCGTGAACAACATCCGGATGCGGAAATTCATTTTCATTACATAGATGTTCGGTCAAACGGATTGTTTGAAGATTTTTATAACGATGTTCAGAAAGATCTGAAGGTACATTTTCATCGCGGTAAGGTAGCAAAAGTATTTAAAGATGAATCTTCCGGTCAGATGATTGTTGAAGCAGAAAATTCACTAACCGGAAATTTAATGCAGAATAAAGTAGAGCTTGTTGTTTTAGCTACAGGAATGGAACCGACGGTTAAAAATCTTCCTGTTGAAAAATCATTGATAGATGAAAATGGATTTTTTAAAAATAACGGGAATGGAATGATAGGCTGTGGTGTAAGTACAAAGCCAAAAGATGTCGCTTCTGTTGTTCAGGAAGCAACAGGTTCAGTTTTAAAAGCTATTCAAAAAATTAAAGGGAATTAAATCATGGCAGCAGAACCGAAAGTTGGAGTTTACCTGTGTTCGGGATGTGCAATCGGTGAATCTGTAAACATCGATCAGCTCGTTAAGGTTGCTTCTGAAGAGAATAAGATACCTGTTTGTAAGGTTAATCAATGGTTATGTAGTGAAGAAAGTGTTGAATCCATTAAAAAAGATATCGAGAGTGAGAATTTGAACCGGGTCGTTATCGGTGCTTGTTCGCAAAGATTTTTATCGGATGTGTTCAGGTTTGATTCTAAAGTACTGGTCGATCGTGTTAACCTGCGTGAGAACGTTGCCTGGACCCATAAAGCAAACGATGAAGATACTCAGATGCTTGCAGAAGATTATCTGCGAATGGGAATTGCAAAAGTAAATAACTGTGAACTGCCGGAACCATTCAATATAGAAATTAATGAAACAGTACTGGTAGTTGGTGGCGGAGTTTCGGGAATGACTTCCGCGCTCGCTGCGGCAAAAGCAGGTTCGCAGGTGATTCTAACTGAAAAGGAAGATCATCTTGGCGGCTGGCTTAATAAATTTTATAAAGTAACACCAGGTAGCGCACCTTACACTGATCCGGAATCTTCAAGAATAGAAGAACTAATTTCTGAAGTCGAATCAAATGAGAAAATCAAGGTAATCAAGTCTTGTTTAATTGAAAAGATTTCAGGACAGCCCGGCGATTTCACAGTAATTTTTAAAATTAATAATGAAGTACAATCTGAAACTCTAAAAGTTGGTGCAATTGTTCAGGCAACAGGCTGGAAGCAATATGACCCTAATAAACTTGAAGAATATGGTTATGGGAAACTTGATAAAGTTATAACCGGTATCCAGCTCGAAGAGTTTATAAAGAATGGCAGTAAAAATAAAGTGCTGAACGGTAAACCAATAAAAAGTGTAACGTTTATTCAATGTGCAGGCTCACGTGATGAAAAACATTTGCCTTATTGTTCCTCCGTATGCTGTTCGGTATCCCTTAAGCAGGCTCTGTATATCAGAGAGAAATATCCCGATGCTTTAATTTATATCATCTATAAGGATATTCGTACTCCTGCTCAGCATGAATTGTTTTACAAACGAGTTCAGAATGAAGATAATATCTTTCTTACGAAGGGTGATGTTTCAAATCTTGCACAATCTGATGATGGAACAATTCTTATCGATATCGACGACACTCTTCTCGGTGAAAAAATTCAGATCAAATCAGAAGTTGTCGTGCTAGCTACGGGGATGGTTCCATCTACATTAATAGGTGAGATAGAATCCGGTGAAGAAGAAACTTCAAAAGAAAAAACACTTGATGGTAAAAAAGCCGCTGAGTCTGCAGAAATTGGTGCGAAGATATTGAATCTTACGTACAGGCAGGGAACAGATTTACCAACATTAAAGTACGGTTTTCCTGATTCACACTATATCTGTTTTCCGTATGAAACAAGAAGAACAGGAATATATGCTGCCGGTACAGTGAGATCACCTATGGATATTACTGCAAGTAAAAACGATGCATACGGTGCGGCTTTGAAAGCAATTCAGATGTTATACGCGGCAAAAACAGGGAAAGCTGTTCATCCGAGATCTGGCGATCAATCTTATCCTGATTTCTTTTTACAACGATGTACACAATGCAAACGCTGCACGGAAGAATGTCCATTTGGAACTCTTGACGAGGATGCAAAAGGAACACCATTACCAAATCCTACAAGATGCAGAAGATGTGGAATTTGTCTCGGTGCCTGTCCTGAACGAATTATCTCGTTTAAGGATTATTCGGTTCAAATGGTTGCTTCAATGATCAAAGCAGTTGATATACCGGATGAGTTTGAAGAAAAACCAAGAATACTTGCTTTCCTTTGTGAGAATGATGCATACCCTTCACTGGATATAGTTGGGAAATACCATCTTCAATATGATCCGAACGTAAGGGTAATCCCGGTCAGATGTTTAGGTTCGGTTAATGTTGTATGGATTGCAGATGCACTCTCAAGGGGATTTGATGGTATCTTAATGATCGGGTGCAAGTACGGTGATGATTATCAATGTCATTATATAAAAGGCAGTGAATTAGCAGATAAAAGAATGGAAAACGTTCAGGAAAAACTAAAACAATTGGTTCTTGAACCGGAACGTGTGAAGCTACACACTCTTTCAATAGATGAATACAAAAAGTTGCCCGGTATCTTCAATGATTTTGTCGAAGAGATAACCGATATGGGACTCAACCCGTATAAAGGAATGTAAAAACAACAGCAACAGAACGAGTACAAAATCTTTATTCGCGTTGATTTTACTACGGGTTTGATATAATTTTTAATTAGGATTTTTAGGGGATAACTCCGAAAAATCCTTAGAAAAGATAACAAAAAACCTCTTTTTTCAGGGAAGAAGTTTTCTGGTCGGAAGGACAAGTAAGCTTGAGGTTAATTAAAATGAAACACCTTCAGTTCGATTTTAAAAACCAGTCTTTGATAATTCTTGAACTATATCTGAGAATCAAAATAAATAATTATATCAATTATAATTAAGGAGATTTTATGCCTGAATCTAAACTAATAAAACCGCATGGTAGTGATAGTTTGAAAATTCTTCTCCTGGATGGAAAGGAAAGGGAAGAAGAATTAAAGAAAGCTAATAAGCTTAAAAGAATTAATATGACCAGCCGTGAAACCGGGGACCTAATTATGCTCGGTATTGGTGGCTTTACTCCTCTTGAGGGATTTATGGGACAAGACGATTGGAAAGGTGTCTGTTCGGAAATGAAAATGACAAACGGATTATTCTGGCCGATTCCCATAACACTTTCAGTATCCGACGAAGTTGCTAAATCTATAAGTGCAAATGAGGAAGTGACGCTTGTTAGTAGTGAAACAAAAGAAGTAATGGGTACAATGAAAGTGACCGAGAAATATCAGGTCGATAAAAAGTTTGAATGTAAAAATGTTTTTACAACCGACGACCCGGAACATCCCGGAGTTAAAATGGTGATGGAACAATTAGATTGGAACATTGCCGGTCCGGTGAAAGTTCTTTCCGAAAGTTACTTCCCGACTGAGTTTAAAGGTATTTACCAGCGTCCAGCTGAAAGCAGGAAAATATTTGAAGAAAAAGGCTGGAGAACAATTGCTGCGTTGCAATTGCGTAACCCGATGCATCGTTCACACGAATACCTTGCAAAAATAGCGATCGAAGTTTCAGATGGTTTGTACATCCATCAGTTGGTTGGAAATCTTAAACCCGGTGACATCCCTGCTGATGTTCGCGTGAAATGTATTAACACGTTGGTTGATAATTATTTTCTGAAAGATAAAGTAGTAGCTGGTGGATATCCTCTTGATATGCGTTATGCCGGACCGAGAGAAGGTTTACTGCACGGTGTCTTCCGCCAAAACTTCGGCTGTACTCATATGATTATCGGTCGTGATCATGCCGGAGTAGGAAATTACTACGGACCATTCGATGCACAGGAAGCTTACTTCAAACTTTGGGATGGAGCTTTAGAATGTAAGATGCTTCCCATTGACTGGACTTTCTGGTGTTACAAGTGCGGAGGAATGGCATCAATGAAAACCTGTCCGCATAAAAAAGAAGACAGGTTATTCCTTAGCGGTACTGCATTAAGAAAATCTTTATCCGAAGGTGGTGATGTACCTGCCGAATTCAGTCGTCCTGAAGTTCTGGCAATTCTGAGAGAATATTATGGAAACCTGAAAGAGAAAGTCGAAATCAAAATGCACGGATTTGCAACCGGTGATGCTGAGGTTAAAAGATAGAAAGTAGATTCTAATAAAATGGAAATAAAAGTTCCTTTAAATATTTATCATTCTAATTAATAAAAAGGAGACTAATAATGCCAAGTTATGTATTGCATGATAAATGCGATGGCTGTAAAGCGCTGGATAAAACAGCTTGCCAATACATTTGTCCTAATGACTTAATGGTACTTAACAAAGACAAAATGAAAGCATATAACCGTGAGCCGGAAATGTGCTGGGAATGTTATAACTGCGTTAAGATTTGTCCAACACAGGCAGTTGAAGTTCGTGGTTATGCTGATTTTGTTCCATTAGGTGCAACCGTTACACCTATGCGCAGTACGGACAGTATACTATGGACTGTTAAATTCAGAAACGGAAGTTTAAAACGGTTCAAGTTCCCAATCCGTACTTCACCGGAAGGTAAAGCAGAACCGACCGGAGGCTTTGCTACTCACGATGACCTTAGCAGCCCTGCATTATATACGGAGCCTGAAGCACTGGGCTTAAAAGAAGTTGCAACAATTAGTAAATAAACCAATAATTAGGAGATAAGATAATGGCTAATTTCGAAACCGTAGAAGTGACCACTGACCTTCTCATTGTTGGTGGTGGTATGGCTGCTTGCGGTGCTGCTGTTGAAGCGGCTTACTGGGCAAAGAAAAACGGATTAAAAGTTACCCTTGTCGATAAAGCTGCTGTAGATCGCAGTGGTGCTGTCGCAATGGGATTATCTGCAATTAACCAGTACGTCGGATTACGCGATGGTCAGAATACAATGAAAGATTATGTTGACTATGTTCGCAATGACTTAATGGGTGTTACCCGTGAAGATCTGGTTTTCAATATTGCACGTCACGTTGATTCAACTGTTCATCTTTTTGAAAAATGGGGACTTCCAATCTGGAAAGACGCGAATGGTGCTTATGTTCATGAAGGAAGATGGCAGTTAATGATCAACGGTGAATCATATAAAGTTATTGTAGCTGAAGCAGCAAAGAATGCTCTCGGACTTGAAAACATATATGAAAGAGTTTTCATTGTTGGCCCTATTATGGATGGCGAACGTTGTGTTGGCGCTGTTGGATTTAGCGTTCGTGAAGAGAAATTCTATATATTCAAAGCTAAAGCTGTACTGGTTGCAATGGGCGGTGCAGTTCACGTATTCAAACCTCGTTCATCAGGTGAAGGACTAGGTCGTGCCTGGTATCCTCCATGGAACTCTGGTTCGAGTGCATATTTTACTTTAAAAGCCGGTGCAGAGATGACGTGCCAGGAAGTGCGATTTATTCCTGTTCGTTTTAAAGATGCTTATGGTCCTGTTGGCGCGTGGTTCTTATTATTTAAATCGCGTGCAACAAACGGCTTGGGCGAAAACTATATGGAGACTAACAGACCTGAATTAGAAAAATGGCAACCCTACGGTAAGGTAAAACCAGTTCCTGCAAACCTGCGTAACTGGTTAATGATGCTGGATGTTCAGGAAGGTAAAGGTCCTATTTATATGCGTACTGAGGAAGCTATCAGTAAGATAGCATCTTCCGAGGGCGATGAAAAAGCTGCAAAGAAAAAACTGAAAGAACTTGAATCAGAAGCATGGGAAGATTTCCTGGATATGACAATTTCCCAAGCGATTCTCTGGGCAGCTACCAATACAGCACCTGAAGAAAAAGCTTCTGAAATCGCTGCCGCAGAGCCATACTTTATAGGTTCACACTCTGGTGCTTCCGGTGCATGGGTTAGTGGTCCTAAGGATGTAGCTCCTGAAGAATATTTCTGGGGTTACGATTGTATGTCAACTGTAGGCGGATTATTCTGCGCTGGTGATGCATCAGGTGCTTCAAGCCATAAATTTTCATCCGGTTCACACGCAGAAGGAAGAATAGCTGCAAAAGCTGCAATCAGGTACATAGTTGATCATCCTGATGGAATCAATTATGATGCAAATTCTATAGAAGAGCTGAAAAAGGAAATCCTGAAACCTCTCGATACTTATATAGAGTTCAGCAGTAAGACAGTTACTCCAGATGTAAATCCGGATTATATATTACCGAAAATGTTCATGTTCAGACTGCAGAAGATTATGGATGAATATGCAGGTGGTGTTTCGACGGGATTCACAACAAGTGAAAATCTTTTAAAGAAAGGATTAGATCTGCTTGGCTTCCTGAAAGAAGACCAGGAAAAACTTGCTGCTGCTGATCTTCATGAACTAATGAGATGCTGGGAAAATGTTCACCGTATGTGGCAGGCTGAAGCTCACGTTCGTACATTGTTGTTCCGTGAGGAAACAAGGTGGCCTGGCTACTACTTCAGAGCAGACAAACCGAGTATGGATCATGAGAACTGGGATGCATTTGCAAACTGTAAATTCATACCAGAGAAGAATGATTGGGAAATGATTAAACGCCCCATACTCAGAGTTTATGCTGAGAATTAGAATGTATGAATTCAGCTTAATTCATAGTAGCTGAAGTTTATAAAGCACAAAACCTTCCCCCTGGTATTGTCTGGGGGGAAGTATTTATTATATAGTATGGATCAAAAAGAAGTTAAAAGTTGCCCTCATTGCAATAAACCTATGAAAAAATGGAGATGTCCACCGGCATCATCCTGGAACGTTGAATTTCAATATGTGTGTTTTAATGATGAATGCCCCTACTATATAAACGGATGGGAATGGATGAAGGAAAAGTATAACCAAAATGTTTCTTACAGGTATAGGATTAACCCTTTTAATAATGAGTCCGGACCATTGCCGGTTTGGTCTAAAAATGCTTTGAAAGATTCAATAATTGAATAACCTGTTAGTTACACCGGGTGAACAGGTTTAAAATGGGAGAATAAAGAATGAAAGAGATAGAGAATTTAAAAGAAACAATTTTAAAAGAATATCCCAGGTTAACAAAGGATAGTAAATTTAAATTCAGTTGTTTCAGGAATATAAGTTGTTTTAATGAATGCTGCAGCGATGTAAATATTTTTCTCACGCCTTATGATATCATTCGTCTGAAAAACAGACTAAAAATAACTTCCCAGGAATTTCTTGACAGGTATACATTTCTTCCGATCGATGAAAACCAGAATCATCCCGTAGTTATGTTAAGGTTGAATCAGGATGAAAAGAAATCCTGCCAGTTCGTTGGACCCGAAGGTTGTACTGTTTATGAGGACAGACCGTGGTCTTGCAGAATGTTTCCGTTAGGGGTTGCTTCTCCAAAAGAAATTGATGGGAAAGAAGAAGAGGATTTTTATTTTATTATTGAGGAACCAGTGTGTAAAGGTTATTTTGAAGAGAATAGCTGGACTGTTGGCGAATGGATGAGGGATCAAAAAGTTGAAGAATATAATGAAATGGGTAAACTCTTTAAGGAAATTTCGCTGCATGATTTCTTTTCAAAAGATAAAAAGCTGACTCCACCTCAGTTAGAAATGTTTTATACAGTTTGTTACAACCTAGATAAATTCAGAGAATTTGTTTTTGAAAGCACATTCCTGAATAGGTTTGATGTACCGGAAGACACAGTTAAAAAAATTAAAGAAGATGACGAAGAACTTTTAAAGTTTGGTTTCGAATGGTTGAAATATTGTCTCTTCGGTGAAAAAACCATGAAAATAAAAGGTAAAAACGGAAAAGAATAAGGAGTTATAAATGGATAACAGAACCTTAATTCAGCCTGATATAGAATTCATTAAGTATCTTAAAAAGAACGGTGGTAATTCACTTAAAGAATGTTATCAATGTGCAACTTGTTCCGTTGTATGTTCCCTATCCCCTCAGGAGAAAGCTTTTCCAAGAAAAGAAATGATGTCGGCAGGGTGGGGACAAAAAGAAAATCTAATTTCCGATCCTGATATATGGTTGTGTCACGGTTGCACTGATTGCAGCACACATTGCCCAAGAGGTGCAAAACCCGCTGATGTTTTAAGTGCTATTCGTTCTTATGTTGTTGAGTTTTTCTCTTTTCCGAAGTTTATGGGCTCTGTTTTAAAGCAGCCCAGGTATCTGATTCCGTTACTGTTGGTGCCTTTCATAATTTTATTTGGAATATTGTACGTTAATCTCGATGGTAACTTTGCTCAATTATATGAAGGCGATATTATTTTTGCCCGGTTTTTCCCGCACGGAATTCTCGAAATATTCTTTATTGGAGGTAATGTACTAATATTTTTGTTTGCTGGTGTTGGTTTATACAGATACTGGGCTTATTTAACTTCGCATTCTCCTGTAGAAGCCAAAAAAAATTTTCTTAGTGTTTTCATAGGAACAGTTATTGGCATTTTATCTCACAAGAAATTTAATACTTGCTCTACAAATTCAACGAGATACTGGGGACATCTTCTGATATTCTATGGATTTCTTGGAGCTATGGCTACTGCCGGGTTAGCTTTAATGGCAGATTTATTTTTCGGACTTGAAGCACCAATACCACTTTTTCATCCTATTAAAATTCTGGGAAATGTAAGCGGTATTATGATGCTGATAGGAAGTTCAATGGTAATAATCCGGAGATTGAAAGTTAAACCTTTAGTTGGTAGCAACACATACAGCGACTGGCTCCTTGTTCTTTTTATTTTCGGAGTTGCACTTACTGGTTTGTTAACTGAAGCAATGAGATTGACTGCGACTCCTTTTATTGCGTATAACACTTACTACCTGCACCTGGTTCTCATCTTCTTCTTACTTTGGTACGCACCCTATTCAAAGCTTGCGCATATGTTTTACAGAACATTGGCGTTAGTTTTTTTAACAATGAATGAAAGAAATAATAAAGAAGCAGTTTTTAATCGCATATTATCTGTTACATTCCTTCAGTAATACGGAATAATATTTTTTCCATTTAAAAGTGGAGTAATACTAATTTATGCAAATCATCTGCATTTCTCGTTTTAGTTATGGATATGGCAAAGAACTTGCCGAAAGGTTAGCTGACAAGTTAGGCTATCAGTCCATAGCAAGAGAAGAATTAGTTGACAAAGCCACTGTACATGGAATTCCGGTTGGTAAGTTAGAAACAGCCGTTGTAAAACGTCAGCTTTTCACCGAAGAGCTTGGTATAGAGACTGATCGATTTAAAGCTTTTATGACTGCCTCATTATGTGAACAAGCATTGAAGGGTGGAATTGTTTATCACGGGAGAGGCGGTCATTTAGTGCTTCCGGGATTGATTCATGTATTGCGGATTAGAGCCGTAGCAAATCTGGAAGATCGAATTAAGATGGTTATGCAAAGAATGAATATCGTCCGCAAACAGGCAAAGCAATACATTGAACAAGTTGATGAGGATAGAAGAAAATATTCCAGATTTTTCTACAATGTTGATTGTGACGATCCTTCCCACTATGACATTGTTATTAATGCTGCACATCTTGCTGTTGACAATTCTGCCAGTGCGCTAATGCATCTGGCACAATTGCCGGAGTTTCAACTTACTCCAGCACTAAATCAAAAAATACACGATCTTCTTCTTGAATCTAAATGCAGGCTTGCTATTTATCAGGATGAAAGAACCCGCGGGGTTAAAGTTACAGTCAGTGCTGAAAAAGGAAATGTTTCAGTTACATATATACCTAGGCATGGTAAAAAAGCAGAGGCAATACCATCAGTAATAGAACGCATCGATGGTGTAAAATCCCTAATTTGTACGGTAGCGACTACGAATATTCTGTATATCCAGGAACAGTTCAATCCTGAATTACCTTCTTTTCAACATTTAGTTGAAATTGCCGCTAAATGGAATGCTTCAGTAGAATTAATACGATTTGTGCAGGATGATGTAAACAATGAAGCAAACGAAGTAATTCCCACTGAATTTAATAATGCCGCGGATTTGGGCGGAATTTTAGATGATGTGACAACAGTAGGTAGAAAAGATGAAAATGGATACGGAATACCTGAAACTGTTAATAAGCTGATACAAGCCGGAAGAGCGGGTGCCTGTCAAACAATTCACGGTGGGATGAAATCGTTAGCGAATAAAATTAAACAGGAACAGAACTACAGTCTGGTTGTTGTTGGCGATGTTTTTATTTCATATATCAGTGGTATTCGGAAGCGACTTAAACGCGATATGATAAGTACACTGTCAGATCAGGCAAATGCACCCGTTATAAGCACTGATGAGCTTGAAGAACAATATCTATTCAGACCAAAACAGTGGATAAGTACAATTATTTATGCACTCTTAAGTTCGTTAATAATATTTTTAGTTTTCACAAATCAACATGATATTCTGAAATTTATATCAGAATCGGAGGAGTGGTATAGAGTACTTGCGGTAATTGCTGTTACACTATTTGCTCCTTTAGCGGCGTATCTGATCGGTGAGTTTTCTCATAATATCATGAAATTTTTTAAGCTGGAATAAATAAGAAAGACAGAAAATTGCTTTTCTCAATAAAAACTTGAGTAACAAATGGGACTTGAAAATTTTGCGGAAATTACCTGGGCAATGGCGGCACAGGTTGTAGTGCTTGGTTTTATAGGGGGTGTATTAAGTGGTTTTATTGGCTCAGGAGGTGCGTTTTTTATGACTCCAGGGATGATGAATCTTGGTATTTTAGGTCCAGTTGCTGTTGCGAGTAACATTACACATAAGTTTGGTAAGGCGATGGTAGGATCCAGAAGACATGCAGATTTGGGGAATGTTGATAAGAAACTCTCTCTCTTTATGCTGATTACTGCAGCAATCGGAATACGGATAGCTGTAACAGTTATGGAATTCTTTTTCGAAAATGGGGATGAACATAGTACAACAAAGGGTGCGGGTGCTGATTTATACATAAGCATAATCTTTGTAGTTATACTCTCTGTGGTATCAATTGCTATGCTCAGAGATATTATAAAGTCACGAAAAAACAAGGAGAAAGGTCCCTCAACCAAGATTGTAGATTTCCTGAATAGAATTAAGCTGCATCCCATGATATATTTTCCTGTTGCTGATGTACGCGTGTCTTTATGGGTAATTTTGATATGTGGTCTTGCTACTGGTTACCTGGCTGGGACAATAGGAGTTGGTGGCTTTGTCGGGGTACCGGTGATGATATATGTGTTTGGTGTTTCCGCAACAGTTGCTGCGGGCAGTGAATTATACCTCGCTATGTTTATGGGAGCGTTCGGTGCCATAAATTATGCACTGGTTGGGCTTGTTGATATCAGGCTGACACTACTTCTTTTTATGGGATCATTATTTGGGATTTTTATAGGAGCTTACGGTACAAAGGTAGTTAATGAAGTGGTTATCCGTTTAGTTACTTCACTGATTATATTATTATGTGTCATCAGCAGGTTAATTGCTATTCCAGCCTATCTTCAGGAACTTGGGTATCTAGGAATCTCCCCTGCTCATAATGAATATTTTAATTCAGCAAGTAAGTTTTTGCTGTATTTAAGCGGGGTTACAGGTATTATTCTCATTCTTTATTATGTATTTAAAGCTTACTTCCAGCGGAGGAAAATACAGGCAAGTCTTATCACTGATATTCCCCAAATGGCTGTAAGAGAGTTTTCAGAGAAAGTGTCTTAATTTTTAGCACATATAAAAATTGCCGGGAAATACAATTATAAAAGAGGCAGTAAATTATGTCAGATAAACTCAGGATAATGGTTATTGATGATGAGGAAATTGTTGGGAAACGTCTTAAGCCAGCTTTAGAAAAACGTGGTGATATTATTGAATCATTTGTAAATAGCAAAAATGCTCTTATGCGTTTAACGGAAGAACATTTTGATATTGTAATCACTGATATACGTATGGACGAAATAGATGGTCTGGAGGTATTAGATTATATCAAGTCGCATTCGAATGATACGAAAGTAATTATGATTACCGGGTATGCTACAGTTGAAGTTGCCAGAGAAGCTTTAGCAAAAGGAGCATTCGACTTTATTGCCAAGCCATTTAAACCGGAAGATCTGCGTATCATCATCAATAAAGCAACTAAGCAATTAAATGCTGATCAAATCTCATAGTCCGGAATTATTTTTTATCTAAGTACGAAAAAGATATTCAAATCTTCCTGTTCTCTTTTTTGTATGTATCCGGTACTTTAATGGATAGCTTTAGTCTTTTTGAAACATAGCATTCTTTAGGATATGTTCAATAAAGAAAAAACAGACTCTCAAAACCAGGGGGAAGAATATTCAGAATTACAGGATAATAAATCTTTTCTTAAAAGACCTTCCATTAGTATAAGAACAAGATTGATAATTGCTTTTTCTCTCATTTTTGTACTGAGTGCGGTTATCACTATTTGGTCTATTATTACTATCGAACAAATAATGGATAAGATTCAGTTTCTTAAAACTTCAGACAATTATAAATCTGAGATTTTAGAAGCACGACGTTTTGAAAAAAATTACCTCCTTTATGGTACAAACTTAAACGATGCACAAACTCATGTTAAGAATGCAAAATCAATTTTGGAGGAAAACTCGGAAACGATTATTAAAATACTCGGTTCTTCAGACTTTTTGAAAATGAAAAGTCTCTTATCGGAATATCAGGAATTGCTCGAAAAATTAGGTGCAAAATCAGATGATTCTGAGAAAAAAATCGTAGAACTCAGGCTGCGTGAACATGGCTTAAAAATGATAGAAACAGCGTTGGATTTTGAAAATGTTGAACGACAATCAGTTGACAGCATGCTTAAATTGGCCCACAGGATCCCGTTTATCTTTCTGATTTTACTTTTACTATCTATTATTTTTATTATTTCCTTTTTAGCCAGGCAATTGCTCGGATCACTTGCAAGGTTTATGAAATATACTGAACGGATAGCCGATGGAGATTTCTCACCTATCCCGCCCCAAAGAAAATATCGAGACGAATTTTCTCAGCTTAGAATGGCATTCAATCATATGATTAAAGAATTGGATCATCGTCATAAAATATTGGTTGAATCTCATAAGCTTAGAGCAGTCGGAACACTCGTTGCAGGTGTGGCACATGAATTAAACAATCCTCTAAACAATACTATGCTTACTGCTTCTTTGCTGCAGGAAGATTATGATGATCTCAAAGATGAAGAAAAATTAGATATGATTAAGGATGTAATTAAGGAAACTGAACGTTCGCAAAAAATCGTGCGTAACCTGCTTAATTTCGCCCGGGAAAGTGAGGTGAAATTAATCCCGCTTAACCTGAATGAAATTCTTAATGATTCGATTCGTTTGGTGGCTAACCAGGTAAAGCTCTCGAAGATAAATCTTATCAGAAATTTTTCGAATAACATTTCACCGATTCATGGCGATGCCCAGATGCTTCAACAGGTATTCGTAAACTTGATTCTAAATGCGATTGATGCATTACATGAAAAAGGGACAATTACCGTATCGACTTTCAAAAATAAAGAAGAAGATTATATTACTGCAGAGATAAAAGATAATGGACCCGGAATACCCGAACATATTCTTGAGAGAATATTTGAACCTTTTTTTACAACAAAATCTATAAGAAAGGGAACCGGGTTAGGGCTTTCTGTTTCAAGAGGAATACTGAGAAGCATCGGCGGATATATTACAGTAGAAAGTAAAATTAACGAAGGAGCAGCGTTTAAAGTAATTCTTCCCACAACAAACATTCCTTCTGATTTCAATCCTCAACACATTTTGGATTCTTCTTCCGGCTATAATTTCGATTGATTAAGCCGCATTCTTTAAATCTAATCTTACTTCCATATCTAAGTTACTTCTTCATTGTGGACTATTTTATGCCTGAAACCGAAAGTGGAGAAAAGGTAATTTTTGAGCAGTGTTATAATGATAGAAGTTATTAAAAAGGAATTGTTATGTTAAAAAAGACAAAGTCAATTTCGATTTCATCATTTATGATTTTTCTTTTGTTTGTTTCCAAGTCTTTTTCATTAGCGCAAAATTCTATGGCTGAAAAAGTCGCAAACGCTTATGGATTTAAAAATTTTGCAAAAGTAAAATCAGTTGCTTTTACTTTTAATGTAAAAACAAAAGGCAAAGTCATTTCACGAAGCTGGTATTGGGAGCCAGGAACGAATAAAGTTACTTACAAAGGTTCTGATAAAAATGGACAACCGATGACTTATTCATACGTTACCGGATCGATCGACAAAAAAGATACTGTTAGATCATTTGTGGATGCAAAATTTATTAATGATCAGTACTGGTTGTTATTTCCGTTCCATTTGATCTGGGACAATAAAGCAGAAATTACAGACGCTGGAAAAAGGCATTATCCGATTAACAAAAACAAGGAAGCAGACTGCCTTATAGTAAAGTATCCCGCTTCTGCTGGCGGCTATACACCAGGGGATATTTTTGAGCTTTATATAGGAAAAGACAATCTTATCCACGAATGGATTTACAGAGCCGGAGGAAAAAAAGATGGAAGGATTTTAACCTGGGAAGATTATAAGAATTTCAACGGACTATATATTTCAACTGTTCATAACGTTGCTGATAAAACATTCAAACTATGGTTTTCCAACATAAAGGTTATAGATAAATAATCACTTCAATTTTCCCCTTTATAATTTTTACTTTTTCTATCGATTAGAGGTTGATTAACTTTTGTAAGTATTAATCGTCTCGCTCCCGACTAAATTTTAATGCAGGTGCAGGATCTCCACTTAAAAAGGCTTCTACAAATTCGTTTATGTAATCATCATTAATAAGAGTAGCATCAACGTTTCTGACAGCGCCCATAAGTCTGCCGATTTCACTAAGCAAATTGAGAATAGATGGTGAGGGAATTTTCCTTATAGTTGCAAAGACATTATCCGTAACGTGGTTTACAGAGAAGTTTAATCTCTCAAGTATTTTAGCAATTATTTTTGCCCTTCTTATTTTTCTGATGGGTTCTGCAGCACCGCCGCGGAAATTAAAATTAATATAATTGCTGTTTATCTCATCGCTGATATATGCATCGAGCCTGGAAAAATGATAACCCAGTCTTGAGAAAAAATTCAGATAACAATCGGAAATAAAAGCGTAGCTCCTGCTTCCCAAATCCCGGTTACTCCTGTTTGAATCGACAATGTTTGTCATAAGAAGATTTGTCAGCCCTCTGAAATCTATCGGCAGCGGACCAGCCCATCTTATTCCGGGTGTGGTCATTCCTTTTATAAGATATCTGAAAGGTTCTGAAATAACATTGTCAGGTGTAATCGAGTGTTGGCCGTTTATATCTTTTAATCCATCGCCTAGATCGATTACATAAATATCAAGAGGAACAGCAAACTTTAATGGATGGGCAAGCTTTTCTTCAAAATCCGCTGATTCATAAAGCGAAAACATTTCTCGCATTGCAAATTCATGAGCAAACCGGGTAACGTCGTGCAGGGTTTCACAATTTTCAGGTGCAAATTCGGAAGAATCAGGTTCAGTGAGATTCAAAGGTATGATAAGCTTGGAAAGTTTCTGCCAGATGCGGTACATCGGGCTTTTCATAAAAATATTTTTTGTTGTAGAACCCGAATTATTTTTTTCTATTAATTCCGAGACTTTGCCCAAATATACTTTTGTATCTCTTGCATCAATAGTAATTATCAATCCGTTGCTTAAATGAGTAGTAGCATCGTGTGTATTTACTAAAACAGGAATTCCCAACTCTCTTGCAATAATAGAAAGATGTCCTGTTGTATTTCCTATATCTGCCACAAGTCCAGACGCTTTGTGCAATACTCTCGTTAATTCCGGGGAAACTTTTTTTACAACGAGAATTCCACCTGTTGGGAAATGAATTAAGTCTTTAAACCTGTTAAGTAAAAATACATGACCTGATCCGATACCCGGGCTGGCACATTCACCGCTATCTATCAGGATCGGATATGTTGAACTCAATTCTATTGAGTCAGCATCTTGCGGAATATCAACAGCCGGGGGATTTGAAATAGCTAAAGGTCTTGTTTGCAGGATATAAATTTCGTTGTTATTATCGATTGCCCATTCAATGTCCTGTGGGCTATCGAAATGTTTCTCTATCCTTAAAGCATACTCTGTAAGTTTTTTTATTTGATTCTCTTTCAGGCATGGCTCATTTAATATTTCATCAGGAATTTTATCTTCATGTAAACCATCTGTTGACATAGGAACCGTTCTGAATTCCTGGTTGCCGTTTTTAAATTCAAGTATTTTTCCCGAACCGTTTCGATCAATAATAAATTCCTGCGGTGTAACACTTCCATCGACCACTTTTGTTCCGAGTCCTCTTACAGCCTGGATAATTATTCCTTCCTTAACATTCATCGGATCCTTTGTAAACAGCACACCGCCTGCTTTCGCATCTATCATTTGTAAGCATCCGATACTCATCGGCATATCTGCATCTCGTAATCCGGTTATGTACCTGTACACAAGTGATTGAGGTAGGTACTTGGAAATCAGAACTTCAAAGCAAGCATCGATGAGATTTGATTTACTTACGTTGAGCGCAGTGTAATGTAATCCTGCAAAGGAATAATGTACGTCATCTTCACCAACAGCACTGGATCTGACAGATAAAAGTACATCACCCTTTTGGTCAGCCAAATATTCGTAATTATCGAGTATTTCTTTTTCGATATAATTGGGAATAGGGGCAGAAACAATCAGCGCCTGGATTACCTGGCTTGCTTGCTGCACCTGGGCATTATCGTCGAAGTTAATTGAAGAAAGTGCTTCATCGATCTGAAGATAAAGATCGCCTTGAGACAGGAAATCTTCAAAGCATCTTGAGGTAAGACAAAATCCACCGGGAACAGGTATATTTAATTTATTATGTACTTCACAAAGCCGGCTCATTTTACCGCCAACTTCGCGGGTGTTTTCAGTTGTTATATCTTCAACTTTGTAAGAATAAGGTCTGTCGGGGGAATCGTTCTTGGTCTTATCACACTCATTACAATTAAGTTCAGGGCAGTCCCATCCGCCGGGACAATAAATCCTCGGCGCAAGTATTTTTGAACATTGGTCTTCAATTAGAGCTACCTGTTTTGCAAGCGATTTATATTTTCCGTCGCACATTATAGAGAGATGTTTAACGACTTCCTCAGTATTTTTTACAATGCCCAAAAATGTCTGGTAAGTTTGACCGCGTGAGAAAGGTCTTCCCGAAACAAGAAGCTCGCTTATACTGCTCATCAATTTTAATGCTTCATCATTCGAATTAAGAAGACTTTGAAAATGATTAAGCTTTTCCTTAAAAGTGATTCTCTCTTTCTTTGGTTCACGATATTTCTTTTTAAACAAGCTCATTCAGGTTATGTTTTATCCTGTAGATTTATCTGCCTTAAAAATATTCGAGACAACTGATTTTAACTCTGCCGTTGTAAATGGTTTTAAAAGAAGATTTTCAGCACCATTTGATATCACATCTGAATAACTGCTCTTCGAAGAATATCCTGAAAGCATAACGATCGGGATATCGTAGTTAAATTTTTTAATTCTTTTCAGAACTTCAATCCCATTTATACCCGGCATTGCAAGATCTAAAAGAACAAGATCATAAATATCGTTTCGAATTAATTTTAAACCTTCTATAGATGTGCCGGAAGTTGTGATAATATACTCTGTTTTTTCATCGCTGTTAAGCGCTTTGCGAATCGATTTAAGAATTATTTCTTTGCTATCGATTGCTAATATTTTAATTTGTCGTTGCATACTAAGAGTTAACCAGGAGTTTAATAAGTATAGAAGTTCCGGAACCCGGTTTCGATTCAATTGAAAGACTCCCTTTGTGCATTTCGATTATATTTTTGCAAACTGCCAAACTGATGCCCGTTCTTTCTGTGCTACCTAAGCCGGAAGTGTTATTAGGAGCGGATAACTTTTGAAGAATTTGTTCTGACATACCTTTGCCGGTATCGGAAAAAATAATATCAATTTCACCATTGTCCTTAAAATAATTTGTAGAAATGTTTATTATCCCGCCGTTTGACATCGATTCTGAAGATATTAAAAGTAAATTTAAAAATACCTGATCCAGCAAACCTGAATCGGCGGATATATTTGGAACTGATTTCTGCAACCGGTTTACGATTTGAATGTTCTGAAAGTTAGATAATTTGTTTACAATTGAAATGGAATGATTAATAACTTCATTAACATTCGTGTCTTTGAATTCCGGCAGTTCACGTTTAGTGATAGTTAAGATATTCCTTACTATTTCTCTTATTCTTAGAGCCTCAGTGTGAATCACTTTATAATCTTTGATTTTATCTTCACCTGAATCTTTGCTAAGATTTTCTGAAAAAACTATTATGCCTGTAAGTGGATTGCTTATTTCATAAGCAATTTCATCTGCAAGCTTTCCGATTGATGCAAGCTTTTCCGATTCAATCAACTGTGACTGAGTTGTTAACAATTGTTTCTGCATCAGGTTGAATGAATGGGACAGCTCTCCTAATTCTGCTTTGCCCGGAGGAATTTCCTGTTTAAGATTTCCTTTTGCGACTCTGCGTGTTCCTTCTACTAAATTTTTAACAGGTTTACCGACTAAAGTTCTAATGGAAAAGTATGTTAAAATCGAAGCTAACAAAGCAATTATTATTGTGATTAAAATTAATTGTGAACGCGTATGTCCAAGATTAGAAGCTATCTTTTCAGTCGAGACTTCGATTTCGATGAAGCCAAGTACTGTTTGGGAAGAATCATGATAATGAAATGTTTGTAATCCGTTAGTTGGTTTTAAATTAATAGATGATGACATTTCTCCGGATGAATGACAAGCACTGGTATAACAACTATGCGCATTATAAATCGGTAGAAAATTGTAAACGAGATTTTTTTGTTTATCAATTCGGTAGTTAACAAAATTTTTAGTTGAGCTGACAAGCATGTTGTCTTTATTAACATGGCATCCTGTACAGCGAGGGTTACTTTGTGATATTTGTTGATTGATGTCGGATTGTTTGGAAGAATATTTAATCAGTCCCTCGTGATTTAATATTCTTACAGTCCGAATGCCGTCTTTACCGACAATGTCTTTTAACGCCTTTGTGATTTCATCACGCCTGTTCTCAAGCATGCTGAACCTGAGAATCTTCTCTATTGTTGCACAAAGCTGATTCGAATTATTCGTTATGATATTAATCGAATCATCTTCCTGTTTCAAAAGACTAAGTGTTGAAAATATTCCCATTGTCAGTACGATTATTAGTGCGAGTAAAATGGAAATACGGGTCGAGATATTAATGTATTTTAATCTGTTTAATAAATTCAACTTACTATCCTTAATTGAAGCTGCTTATTTGAATTATGGAAGGAATGACTGATAGATTCCGTATTAACCGGAAATAAAGCTGAAGATTAGATTATAGAAATTGATAATTATACTATTAAATAATTTTATTCCTTCCATGAAACATAAATAACATATTTCTATAATTTATCCGGCAACCAAATTTATATAAAATCTTGTTTTCTTTGCTAGTACTTATTCTCGATGCGAAATTTTTGTAACATCCATACCAAACAATTTTAGTACAAGGTCAGTTCCAAATGCCATCGTAGTACCTAAAGTTGCCATTACCAGGGTAACAACTATTGCATACATCAACCTGTTATTATTATACAAATCAGCAATCCACAGGTTAATTCCTGAAAGCTCTTTAGTATCCACTTTGTGATCAAGCGATGTTACTTCCTTTCCTCCAACATCACCAGCATAAGAATTATTAAATGTACAAGCGATCATAAGACAAAATAAAAGTAATGCGATTATTTTTTTTACAGACATGATTTATTCCTTAAAAAATTTTGTATTCCATTTAATGTTTTAAAAAGTAATAATTACTTTCAATTCTACATACCCAAATTGTTTCTTAGCTGTTTCTCTTTTCTTGCTTCGATAATAAGTTTGGTAATAATCAATAAAGTCATAAAAACTGCTGTTCCCATTAAAGCTAATCCAGCCGCTGTTTGGTAAATATGAATATTCGACATTTTATAAATTTGTTCCAATACAACCGAGCATCCTGCACAGAATATCATAATTGCAAACATTAATCTGATTCCGTAACCTTTAATATACCTTACCGCAGTTGCACCTATCTGAGCGCCGATAGAGGCCCCGATGAGCATGAAAAAAGCAGCAATAAATTCCACACGACCTTTAAGTGCATAAGTGAAACAACCGTAAGCCCCGGCAAAAAGAACACTCATTAAATCAGTTCCAACTGCAATAACTGTTGGAACCCCAATCAGGT
>Ga0307445_10000287_pt1 | contig 26123 bp, 23 predicted proteins | sample SalMarSW160330MG_FD_202147 | JGI IMG/M metagenome (GOLD analysis project Ga0307445, IMG submission 202147) | Salt marsh sediment microbial communities from the Plum Island Ecosystem LTER, Massachusetts, United States - SW1603-30 | ecosystem: Environmental > Aquatic > Marine > Intertidal zone >... | reverse complement strand
ATGTAGTTTTTCAGCATGATATGACTCCTCAGACTCAGATGCGCTTTTCCTCCAGCATTTATCTCTATCTACGAAAATCCCTTATAAATAGTTCACCCCTTCAATTAATTGGGGACAGGATACCCTATCACTTATTTATTAATTTATCAATTTTCTACGGAAATAAGTGAAAGGGTATCCTGTCCCCAATTAACCGTCCCCCAATTAACCATTAGGTTGACTCTTTTCGTATTAATTGATACCTTTTTTCTGGCTTATATAAGGGATAGGAGAATATCGATGAACAGAATTTTCGGGATCATTTTGTTGACGAATATCATCTTGAGCGCCCCTCTGTATTCTGTGACTATAACTTCTCCAAAAACCGGGGACACCTGGTACACAGGATACGATCAAACCATCACCTGGGATTCACGAAGAGATCCTCACGAAAGGGTCAAGATATATCTCCTCTCCCCCGAAACATCCGAAACTGTCGAGACTTGGGATCTAGGTGAAGATAAAGGCTCATTCCGCTGGAATCTACTCCGATCTTTCCATCCCGGCCAATACAAAATCCGCATAAGGATCGGCACCGAATATGCCGAAAGCGGCCCGTTTGAAATCAAAGAATCTTTTATCCGCGTGACCTATCCTACAGAGATGATTAAGGCAATAGGACCATCAACGGTCCAGGTAATGTGGGAGTCAAGCGAGGAAATGGAGACAGTCAGGATCACAAAAATTTACAACGGACAAGAAATGGGCTCGGATGTCATCGACAACCTCCACTATTACGACTTTGTCATCGATAAACTCATGCATGGCGCATGGCGACTCAAAATCGCCAACGGCAACACATTTAACCATTTCGCCTATTCCGAAACGATATGGATAGATCAACCATCCCTAACCGTTCAAAGTCCGTCGGCGGGAAAATCTTACCGACTCGGCGAAACGATCGGCATCCGTTGGGAAGCCTCAAATTTTGACAAATTTGTACGGGTGGAACTGTGGGACCGGAATGAAGAGCACTTATTGGGAATCATCAAAGATGAAACCGACGCAGGAAGATACTCATGGGAGACTTTTACCCTGGAGGGGAAATCCCCGGATTTTGATTTGCATGCCAGCTTTCTGATAAAAGTGGTCGCCTTGAATATTCCCGATCTATCTGCACGCAGCTCCATATTCATCCTCCGGGCGCCCTTGATGGATGAAATTATTGAGCTTTACCGGCCAGCTCAAGGAGACAGATGGGTCATGGGCAAAACTCAAGCGATTGATTGGCATGTGAGAGATGACAGATTTGCCGAGGAGGATATGGAAATTCAGCTGTATCGTGATGAAACGCTGATCGAAACGATTGGAAAAGCCAAAATCAAAGAACGGAATCTTTCATGGAATGTGCCAAACGGACTCGCCGAGGGAAGCCATTATCGGATCAAGATGGAACTCCCCCGATTTCCCATTTCCACCCTTTCGAAATACTTCATAATCCATGGAGATTATTGCTTCAGCAATAAAGTAAAAGTGCATTCTATCAAGTTGGATGAGGACAGCTATCTCTTTAATGAAGATATCGAGATGCGAGTTGAGTTGGAAAATCCTTCGGCCGATCGCATTTCTGGGACACTCCGGCTTTATATCCAACAGGATCAGGATGAACTGGGCAACTATCTAGGTGAGATGGAAATCGAAATGGCTCCACAATCAAAGATCGAACTCTCACCCATTCTGATCAAGGCAGAAATGCTATTTAACAGTCCTGGCAAATACTCCCAGATTTTTCAACCAAAAATCATACCGAAAAACCTGCCGTTTCTTACATGTGACTGCATCGGCAAATCTTTTGTTATCGATGCTTCGCGGCAAATTCCCTGCGGTGTCGAGCTGATCGATTTTACCGTCGATAAAGCGAAGTACAATGAAAACGAAAAACTGGAATATACTTTTACTCTGTTTAACCGCAGTGAACATCCCTTTCAGGGAGATGTTGTGGTGTCAGGAAGCTCTGGATTCAAGGAAGCCGAGTTTTACAAAGGAACCAGCATAAAACTGGGAATGGATCAGAGAAAACAGATCACCGGATCAATCCCTGTAAAAGATATCGTTGATATGGAAGGAAGATACGAACTCAAGCTAAAAGGAGAATTTTTCTCATCAGATGCCATCGTCGAATCCGGCACAGATGAAATCCGCAGAGGACCGAAGATCGAAGTTCTCCCGCAACTCGGGGAACACGACTTGCAACGTGTGGACCTGGCTATCGAAAGATGCCGCTTTATCGGGAAGAGCGAATTCCAAGGGGGCGAGAAGGGCAAGGTCTATGTTGTCGTGAGGAATAACGGAAATGCCGTTCAGAAAGAATTCCAAGTCGCCGTTTGGAATGCGGCCGGAGAGCCGCAAAAAACCACTGGATTGGTCGTGATCCGCCCACAGGTAAGGGGATCGGTATCGTTAAAAAAACCCTACAGAAGGAGCCTCCAACCAGGAAAAACTTATACAGATACACTGGAGATTACCTTTCGAGAAAAAAAGAGCGGCACCTACACACTTTATATCGAGGTAACTCCCCTCGATCCAAAAAACGACAGTAAGCCGAAGGACAATCAAGTTCCGCTCCCGTATAAATACAAAGCCATATTTCAGATAAAAAAGTAATCGTTACCTTTAATCGTTACCTTTTTCTAATAATTACGTATATATTTTATAGAAAAAAATTTTATGGAAAAAAATATGCAAAAAAAAATCAGCCTTCTGTCAATCCTAATGTTATTGATAATGGCCTTCTCGGCCTTTTCGCAACAATTTTCATCAAAAACTCTCGAACTCAAAACAACGCGTTATGAGTTGGATGTCAGGGTCGATTACAAGGCAGAAAAAGTCTACGGCAAATGCCGTCTCACCGTTCACAACCCAACCGATAGACCCATCTCTCACGTCCCTCTACTTCTTTACCGGCTCCTCAAAGTGACAGCCATCACGGATGAACAAGGTGCGGCTATCCCATATCAACAGAAAGTCCTTTCTTTCGAAGACTGGGAACAGCTTCAGGTCAACTATACGGAGGCCCGCTTGCCCGAACCCCTTGCGGCCGGCCAGTCCAAAACTATCGCCATCCAATACGAGGGTTTTTTGTTCGGCTACTCCAACGACGGTTGGATGTATGTCAAGGACCACATCGCCAAAGAATTCACGTTCATGCGGATGGACGGGTATGGCTATCCGGTCGTAGGTTACCCATCCGATAAGGTCAACCGCCGCTCCGGTCTCCAGAGTTTTGATTACTCCCTTTCGGTCACCGTACCGGAGGACCTCGTTGTGGCAAACGGAGGAAAATTGACCGGCAAATCCAACATCGACGGGCAAACCACCTACACCTACACAAACCTCAAGCCTGCCTGGCGCATGGATATGCCCATCGCACCTTACGGCATCGTCGATGACAAACAGAATAACCTGAAAATCTTCCACTTCCCAAAAGACAAAGACAATGCTTCGATGATCTTAAAAGCCATGAACACCGTGCTTCAGCTTTTCACCAACTGGTTCGGCCCGGCTGGCAATTTCCAGGGTTTTTCCATCATCGAGATCCCCGAAGGGTATGGCTCCCAAACAGATGTTACCAGTATCCTCCAGACCGCCGATGCCTTCCAGCAAAGGGAAAACCTCACCGCCCTGTATCACGAGATCTCCCACATCTGGAATGTGAGGGATAACGATCCCCTTCCTGACCGCTTCGAATCGGAAGGTCTGGCCATGTTCCTGCAGTACTTGGTTCAGGCAAAGCTGGACAACAAACCGGACGCTACGACAAAGGGGTTCGAACGCCTGAGCGAACGATTCCGCCAGCAGTGCGAACGTAACCCCAAATGCAAGGAAGTTCCCATCATCCAATACGGCAATGAGGGCCTGACAGACCTCTCTTACACCAAAGGCATGCTGTTTTTTTATTTGCTGTACCACGTGATGGGAGAAAATGATTTTTTGGATGCGGCCGGATCGTTCTACCAGAAATATAAAGACACAGGAGCCACTTCCGAAGAATTCCTGAATCATGTGAAGCAACGCTCCAAAAAAAACCTGGACAGGTTGTACCAGGAATGGATCTTCGGCACGGAATCATCCCGGCTGGTCCTCGAAAGCATCCCTGCGGAAGATCTTATCCGGCGTTACCAGCAGTAACGTAACTCTCAGAAAAAAAGCAGGAACTTTATTTCTTCAAACCATGTATTTATAATATGGGTATCTTTTAACAAAATTGAGATTATCATGAAAAATTTTAAATCTGTATTCATGATTTTACTCCCCATTTTTACCCTCCTCGGCATGGCTTGCCGAGATCAAAAATCGGTGTGGAAAGGAACCATCACGACCGAGAACGGTGTCACTGTCGTGCACAATCCCAAAGAGCCGATGTACGGGGAGGATGCCCTCGTTCTCGAAGAGGATCTGTCTATCGGGGAATCTGCATCCGATGAAGATTACCTTTTTTCCAGGATAAGATCGATCACGGTGGACGATGCCGGAAATATCTATGCTTTGGACAGCAAGGAAAATCATGTTCTCGCTTTCGATAGTACAGGCAAACACCTGAAAACATTCGGGAGGGCGGGACAGGGACCCGGCGAATTCAGGTTACCGCTGACATTAGGACTGGCAAATCACGATGAGATCGTTATAGAAGATTCCAGAAGACATCTTGTCTATTATTCAACAAAAGGAGAATACATCCGGGATCTCCCCATCGCCAAAGCAGGAGTGGCAAGAATCAGCCTCGACTCCAGCGGTAATATCCTGGGAATCGTAATAAAAAGGGACAAGGAAAGTCCGCGGTATGAAATTCAGAAATTCGATCCGGAGATGAATCTCATCCAATCCCTGGATTCCAGGCCAACTCCCAGCGCGGACAACGAAGGCTTCAATCCCTTCAGCGGATCGACATTATATACATTCGATAAAGATGACCGAATAGTCTGCAGTGTCTCTGATCGGTACGAGATCAAAATTTACGACACGACGGGGATCCTGATTAAAAAAATCATAAAAGAGTACGATCCGGTAGAAATCACTGAGGAAGAAAAAAGAGAAACAAAAGAAGAAATGCCTCCGGAATTGAAACTGGTAATGCCCAAGTATCACAGTGCCTTGCGATGGATCTCTACGGATGATGAAGGAAAGATTTTCGTCATGACATGGGAACGCATTCCGGGGAGTGATGGGTACTACCACGATGTGTTCGACTCTGAGGGCAGATATCTCGCAAAAATCCCTTTCAAATTCCGCCCCCACCTGATTAAAAAGAAATATTTTTACACCGTCACTGAAGACGAAGACGGATTTCACGTACTCAAACGCTTCAAAGTAAATTGGAGGATGGACGAATGAAGAATGCGGTTTGTTTGCTTATGGTGCTGTTCCTATTTTGTTCTTGTGCGCCCAAATCCGAGGTGCCCGAAAGAGTCATGGAGAATGGCGTGGAAGTGGTCCTTAACCGCGTCGAACCTTCCACGATCAAAGGAGAACCTTCCACCTTCTCTCTCCAGAATGAATTCACGATCGACACGGAAAATGACACGATCGCCGAACTGGGTTTGACGGACATCGGCTATTATTTCGATGTCGATTCCAGCGGGAACATTTACCTGACTGGTTACGAAAACACCGAGGGAATGATCTTCAAATTCGACAGGGAAGGAAAGTTTATTCGTTCTTTCGTCCACAAAGGTCAGGGACCTGGGGAACTCAAGGGACGCAATTATGTGTCGCTTTATCTCACCGTCGACGAAAACGATAACATCGCGGTCTCTGACTTTGGGAACAAACTTGTGGTTTTCGACGGCAACGGGCAAATGATCGAAGAGAGGAAAATCGGGTCATCGACAGTGAGCGCCGCCCCGCTTCCCAACGGGAATTTCCTTTCCTACACTAGCGTCATGGACGGAAGAAGCGAGTTTATCAACCAAAATCCCCTGACCCTCCTCGATGCCCGATTCGAAGAAATCAAGGAACTGGATAAACAGATCATCCCGAATCCCATTGTCGGAAAAAGACTCAAGGGCAGCTATCATGTCCTTTCCTGGAGCGTAGCGAACGGAATAATCTTCACCGGATTCCAGGAGAGAGGCTACGTAATCGATGTCTATGATTTGGACGGGAATGTAGTGCGGAAAATAAAAAAGGAATTCAGACCCGTCCCGATTCCGGAAGATTACAAGACTACATTCATGGAACAATTCAGTGGCCCGATTTTCGACGACATCCGCAACAAGATCTATTTTCCCGACGCCATGCCCCCGTTCCATTCGTTTTTTACAGATGACGAAGGACGGCTCTTCGTCATGACCTATGAGGAAGGGGAAAATCTTGGGGAGTTTATGTGTGACATCTTCAACCCTGAGGGGATATGTTTCGGCCGCAAGAGCCTCAAGATCCTACATGACGAAAGCGGCCTATACGCCAAAATGAAAAACGGCCGGTTCTACTGTCTGACCGAAAAAGATAGTGGCTACAAGGAGCTGACCGTCTCCAAGGTCATCTGGGAATAGAAGTCAGGATTTATTTTTCTAAAGTTTTTTTCAGCTCTTCGATAACCTCATCGGGGAATTCAAGGAACTCGAGTCCCATATCATAGCTCACTCCCGCTTCCGGAGGAAGCTCATTGATCCAGACGACACGCGCTGAGCCTTTCCCAGAAAATCCGCTCGGGAAATGCAATTCCAGCTCCACTTCTTCATTGATGGCCAACCGTTCATCGTTGTATATGCGAACGCCCACTAAACTGATGTTGGAAACGCGCTGCCTCAAGGAGCGCGATTTTCCAATGCGGTAATAAACTTTAGAGGAAAGTCTGGGGAACCGCCTCCGGTCTTTATAAGAATTATCGTCTTCCATCATCTTCCTAAATTTAGTCGTGTAGATTTATTTAATTTATGTAGTTTATGTAAAAATAAAGGTTTCTGTCAAACGTTTTTCCCAAATTGGTGAAAACATATCTGTCCCCAATTTATGCTAGATTCAAGGCCAGGAGTTTCAATTCGGTCATTTCTTCGATGGCGTACTTCAATCCCTCCCGGCCAAATCCGCTCTCCTTCATCCCTCCATAGGGCATGTGGTCGATGCGGAAAGTGGGGATGTCGTTGCAGATCACCCCTCCCACATCCAAACTTTCATATGCTTTGAAAGCCTTTTTCAGGTCATTGGTGAAAACGCCGGCCTGCAGTCCATAGATGGAGTCATTCACGCTCTGGAGGGCCAGGTCAAAATCTTCATAAGGGGATACCACCACTACCGGAGCGAATGCCTCCTGACAGGAGATCCGGAGCTCGGGTTTCACATTCTCCAGGATCGTGGGCTGGAACATGGCGCCGTCCCTTTTCCCACCGCAAACCAGCCGCGCACCCTCCTCCAGGGCTTCCTCCACCCATTCCTCGGTCTGTTTTGCCGCATCCAGGTTGATCATCGGTCCGATATCCGTGCTCTCCTCCATCGGGTCTCCCATTTTTAGCTTGGTGGTCGCCTCCACAAATTGCGCCATGAATTTGTCATAGATCTTTTTATGCAGAAATATGCGCTGGATGGATATACAGACCTGACCGGAGTAGGCATAGGCCCCTAATACGGTCCTCGGCAAGGCGAAATCCAGGTTGGCATCGGGTTCGATGATGACAGCTGCATTGCCGCCGAGCTCGAGAGTCACTCTTTTTTTGTGAGCCTTTTTTTTCAGTTCCCATCCGATAGCCGGGCTTCCGGTAAACGTGATCTTTTTAATTCGTTCATCCTCCAAGAAGACACCGGCCTCTCGGTATCCGCAAGGAATGAAGTTGAAGCCGCCCGCAGGATATCCCGACTCGTTGATGATTTTTGCCAGTATCCCGGACGTCATCGCCACTTGTGATGCGGGCCGGAGCAATATCGTGTTACCGCTGGCCATGGCCGGCGCCACTTTGTGGGCAACAAGATTCAGCGGAAAATTAAACGGTGTTATCCCCACCATCACCCCGATCGGAAACCGCCGAACCATTCCCCAACGACCGCTTGTGTTTGCACTCAGGTCGAGAGGAATGATCTCGCCGTTCATCCTCTTGGCCTCTTCTGCAGCGATCTGAAATGTGCTGGCCGCACGCTCCGCCTCGACCCTTGCAGATCTTATCGGCTTTCCTGCGCATAAGGCGATGGACCGGGCCAGCTCCTCCCTGTTTTCGGCGATCTGGCTCGAGACCGATTCAAGAGCTTTTGCCCGCTCGAAGCTCGACAACATCTTGGTTTGCTGAAATGCCTTATGAGCCACATCGATCGCCCTCTTGACCTGGTGGGTATCGGCAAAATGGACTTTTCCCACCCCTTTCTGGTCGAAAGGGGATTTTGTCTCTCTAACTTCCTTTCCTGTCTCCCATTTCCCATCTATTAGGAGTTTATGTTCACCGGTCATCTTGGTCTCCTTCCTATCACATCCTTTCCCACATTATTCACAACAAAGCCAAAAATGGCAACTTTTAATGCTTGAGAGTAAGCCTCTCTATTACCGTGATAAATGAGGCTTTTAGGGATGGTTGATGTTGTATTGAGCACGACTTTGCTGAAGTATTAAGGACCTGGGGCAAGCACGGGAACAGTGGTTAGAGTGGAAGAGATTGGGAGTTTACGTGCGCAGTTCAAAGCCGCCGAGAAGGGCGGCGAGGAATGGCTTACAATTTGGCACTTTGCGCTTGACAGCTTTTGGATGGAGGCATAAACTGTTACGTCATGTCCTTTTTTATTTCATTTTATAACAATCCCGGAGGTATCATATGAAAACAGTCAATCTGTCTGAAGTACGCGACAAAGTCAGAAAAATGGTCCAAAAAGCCAATTTCGAGCTCCAAGAAGACACCTTGGCCGTCATCAAAGAAATGGATGCCAAGGAAGAATCGCCGGCCGGCAAGTCTGTTTTTCAGCAAATCCTTAAAAACGCCGATATTGCTAGAGATGAAAAATTGGGACTCTGTCAGGACACAGGCCTTGCAATCTTTTTTGTGGAATTGGGAGAGGACGTCAAACTCGACAAGGACGATGGCCTGGGAAGCCTTAAAGAAGCTATCACCGAAGGAATGCGGGCCGGTTATGAGGAAGGCTACCTGCGAAAATCAGTGGTAGAGGACCCGATCCGGCGCAAAAACACCGGCGACAACTCACCGGCTTACATTCATTGGGAATTGGAGCCGGGAGATGCCTTCAAGGTGACATTCGTCGCCAAAGGTGGCGGCGCTGAAAACATGAGCCAGGTGAGGATGTTCGCCCCGGCTGCAGGTCAGGAAGGGATCGAAAATTTTGTGGTCGAAGTGGTGGACACTGCCGGATCGAATCCATGCCCGCCGATTATCGTCGGCGTGGGCGTGGGAGGCAACTTCGAATACTCTGCCCTCCTGGCTAAAAAAGCCCTGCTGCGAAGACCCCTGGGATCGCACAATGCTGACCCATTTTACGCAGATATGGAAAAAAGGCTTCTGGAACGGGTGAACAAACTGGGCATAGGTCCTCAGGGGATGGGCGGCAGATGCACAGCTCTGGCTGTGCACGTGGAATCTTTCCCCTGTCACATCGCTTCCATGCCGGCTGCCGTGAATATCCAGTGCCACTCGCATAGGGTTCTTTCGTTCGAGCTGTAGAAACATCTGAATTCCAATCACGAAGAACAGAAAATCTAAGAATTAATCGGAGGGAGGAATGGCCCAAAAAGGTTATGTCGAAATAGCGGTGGAAGTATGCAAGGGCTGCAACCTGTGTGTGATCAGTTGTCCGACAGAGTGTTTGGCCCTCAATACATCAGACACGAACAGTTTCGGTCTCCACTATTCCACCCTTGCTAAACCGGAAGATTGCATAGGTTGTGCCAACTGCGCTGTGATGTGCCCGGATGCGGCCATCACGGTGTACAGGAAGAAAAAAGAAAAAGCAGCGCAACCCATGGAAGGGAGGCAATAGTGGCTGAAGTCAAACTGATGAAAGGCAACGAAGCCCTGGCAGAGGCAGCCATCCGCGCAGGCATGCAGGCTTATTTTGGTTATCCGATCACACCCCAGTCCGAGGTGATCGAATACCTAGCTGCCCAGGAGCCCAAACACAACTATGTCCTGATCCAGGCCGAAAGCGAGCTGGCTGCTGTGAACATGTTGTATGGGTCCGGCGGGGCCGGAGCCCGGGTGATGACGACCACATCCTCACCGGGCTTTACCCTGATGCAGGAAGGCGTGTCTTACATGGCCTGTGCCGAGATCCCCTGCGTGCTGGTCAATGTGGTCCGTGGGGGTCCGGGGCTTGGGACTATTCAACCCAGTCAAGGAGACTATTTTCAGGCCGTCAAAGGGGGTGGACACGGCGACTACCATGTGATCGTGCTCGGCCCCAATTCGGTCCAAGAAATGGTGGACCACATCTTCCTGGCCTTTGAACTGGCGGATAAATACTTGACGCCAGTGATGCTCCTGGCCGATGGTGCGACCGGTCAAATGATGGAAAAAGTCATGATGCCACAGCCCATAGAATACAAACCCGACAAACCTTGGGCCACCACCGGAAAAACAAAGGACAGGGAAAGAAACATCCTCACATCGCTGTATATCCAACCCGAGGACATGGAGCAGAGGAACTTGAAGCTCCAGGCCAAATACAAAGAAATCTTAGCGAATGAAATACGATACGAAGAATACATGACAGAGGATGCCGAATACATCATCGTGGCCTTTGGTCTAAGCTCTCGGATCGTCAAAAATGTGGTGCTCCAGGGAAGAAAAGACGGACTGAAACTGGGTCTTTTCCGGCCGATCACTCTCTGGCCCTATCCATGGGACAAGATCGGAGCCATCGCATCGGAAGAGCGTGTGAAATTTTTCATGTCTGTGGAGATGAATGCAGGGCAGATGGTGGAGGATGTGAGGCTGGCTGTGTGCGGGAAAAAGCCTGTGCATTTTTTCGGCCGGATGGGTGGTATCGTGCCGACGCCCGAGGAAACCTATGCGGCCATAAAAGAAAAAATTGGATAGCACCATGATACATAAAGGAGCAAGCCGATGAAAGAAGGATACGAACTCATATATAAAAAGCCAGCCACCCTCACCGAAAGGCGGTTTTCATATTGCCCCGGTTGTTTTCATTCGACCATCCACAAGTTCATGATGGAAATCGTGGAAGAGATGGGCATCCAAGACAAGACTGTCGGTGTGTGTCCGGTGGGATGTTCTGTTTTTGCATACCACTACCTGGACATCGACATGCAGGAAGCGGCTCACGGCCGGGCGGCTGCAGTGGCCACAGGGATCAAGCGCGTTCTTCCGGACAGGATCGTATTTTCCTACCAGGGAGACGGCGACCTGGCAGCCATCGGCACAGCCGAGACTCTTCACGCCTGCAACAGGGGTGAAAACTTCACCTTTATCTTTATCAACAACGGGATTTATGGGATGACCGGCGGGCAGATGGCTCCCACCACCCTGGACGGTCAGATCACCTCCACAAGTCCTTACGGCAGGGATGTGGACACGGCAGGCATGCCGATAAAGATGGCAGAGATCATCTCGACGTTTGATAAGGTTGCCTACGTGGAACGGATCAGTTGCAACACCCCGGCCAATGCCCGCAAAGCCAAACGGGCCATCCGCAAAGCCTTTGAATACCAGATGGAAGGTTTGGGAACGACATTTATAGAAGTCGCCTCGAACTGCCCGTCGAACTGGAAACTCACTCCCGAGGAATCCCTGAAATGGCTGGAGGACAGGGTGTTTCCGTATTATCCTCTTAGGGTTTTCAAGGATATAAAAAAGCTAAAGAAGGAAGAGTAGAATGCTTCAGGAAATGATCTTTGCAGGATTTGGTGGCCAAGGCGTGCTGTCGATGGGAACGCTGCTGGCCTACGCCGCGATGAAAGAAGGAAAAGAGGTAAGTTGGATGCCTTCGTATGGCCCGGAGATGAGAGGGGGAACAGCCAACTGCATCGTCAACATCAGCGACCAGCCCATCTCTTCCCCGATCGTCAGCGCCTATGATGTGGCTATCGTTTTTAATCAGCCTTCGCTGAAAAAGTTCGAGCAGAAGGTCAAAAAGGGCGGTATCCTTATCTGGGAAAGCACCACCATCAAGGAACCTCCTTCCCGAACCGACATCAAAATTTATCCCATCCCAGCCATAGAAAAAGCCACCCACGATTTAAAAAATATCAAGGTGATGAATATGTTGATGCTGGGTGTGCTCTTGAAACTAAAGGCTATAGTAAAAAAAGAATCTGTGCTTCAGGCGTTAAAAGAAACGCTTCCAGAACGCCATCATCAACTGATCCCGCTGAACAAAGAAGCCATCGACCTCGGGATGACGTTGGTCGACTAGCATCAATGCGAACACCCGCAGGGTGTGCGGCAATCCCGAAGGGATGGCTTCCCTTCGTTCTTAAAAACATCTAATCTAACGGCCAGAATTGATTATCGTACCAGATCTTTTCTCTGAGCTCGTTGTCCAGCTGGGCCATCATCATCATATGATTTTTCTCCCACTCTGCCAGCCAGCCGAACAGCTTTTTTTCCTCTGTCGATTCTGCAGCAGAGGCATGTGTGGAATAATATTTTACTGCATTTTTCTCGAATTCTAGGGCAGCTGCGATCACGGCCGCTTCATAACCGGCCCCAGAAATGCTCTTGACGATCCCGTCGGTCATGATAGCCTCATGCGCGGAAGCGTGTTCTTTTTCCAGCTCTGCAATATCGAAAGAATCTCCCTTTGCGATGAGTGAGAACTGCTTTTCCAGTATTCGGATATGCTTGTCTTCCTCCCGGGAGAGCATGTCGAAAAGCTCTTTCACACCATCCGATTCCGACGTTTTCACCACCGATTCATAAAGGGCTTTTCCTCTATGCTCCAGCAGAATGGCGCCTTTGAGGATATCGAGGAGTTTTGTGTTGGCCATGGTCGATCTTAATCCTTGAATTTTATGTACAGGTCGATGAGTTCCTGCTTGGACATCATTCCGACCTTTTTGTACCTGATTTTTCCCGTTCCATCGATGACAAGGGTCGTCGGGATCGCACTGGGAGAAGGATAATCCTGGAACAGTTTTTTGGTGGCCATCGCGACCGGATAATTCATCTTGTTCTTTTTGGCGAAATCACCGACTTTTTGTGCGCTGATATTGTCCACAGAAACACCCAAAACGGCCATGCCCATCTCTTTATACTCATCGTACACTTCGATAAAATCGGGAATTTCTGCCCGACAAGGAGGACACCATGTGGCCCAAAAATTGATGAACAACACTTTCCCCTCGAAATCCGAAAGCGAAAGTGTGGTTCCGTTTAAATCTTCAAGAGTAAAATCCGGAGCCATAGGATCATCATCGATGGCTCGGGCACCGCATGCGCTCCCCAGAACGAACAAAACCAGGATTGCTGGAATTGTGAGCCACTCTATTTTTTTCATCTTTTTCTCCTGATACTAATACGATAGTTATTATAGGTTTTCTTGTTTCTAAATTCAAGCGATTAAATTAAGGTTAAGGGCAATTTTTGGGGACATCCCCTAAAACTACCAGCGGTAGGCGATGGCACCCCATGTAAACCCTGCGCCAAAAGCGTCCATCACGATGATCGTGCCGTCTTTTAGTTTGCCGGATTCGTTGAGTTCATGGAGGGCGATCGGAATGGTGGCAACCGAAACATTGCCGTATTTTTGGATGTTGATAAAAACTTTCTCGGGAGGCAGCTTCAACCGCCGGCCTGTCGCTTCGATAATCCGGATGTTGGCTTGGTGAGGAATGAGATAGTCGATATCTTCCTTTTCCAGGCCAGCCTTCTTCAGGGCAACGACGGCCGCCTCTCCCATCCGTTTGACGGCATGTTTGAAGACCTCGTTACCCTTCATTTGGAGATAATGGAGATCCTGATCGATCGATTGAGCCGAGGCTGGGATTTGGGTGCCTCCGGCCGGCTGACTCAACAGATCTGCCAATTTCCCGTCCGCTTTCCAGTAGGAAGATAGCATCCCCTTGTCACCGTGGCTCTCTTCCAGAACCACAGCCCCTGCCGCATCTCCGAATAACACACAGGTGTTGCGATCTTTCCAGTTGGTCACTTTGGTCAAAAACTCGGATCCGATCAGGAGTATCCTCTTTTTGACACCACTGAGGATCAATCCTTCCGAAAGGATCATCCCGTATATGAATCCTGTGCACCCGGCAGAGATATCGAAGGCAGGAATGTGGTCCGCTTCCAATTTGCTCTGAACCCAGCACGCAGTGGAGGGGAATATCGTATCCGGTGTGGAGGTCGCCACGATAATCAGATCGATGTCTTTGATCTTGAGACCCGCATTTTTCAAAGCTACCTTGGCTGCCTCTACAGCCAGGTCCGAAGTGACTTGGTCTTCCGAACCGATCCTTCTTTCACGGATCCCTGTGCGGGAAACGATCCATTCATCCGATGTGTCGACCATTTTTTCCAGGTCAAAATTCGTCAGCACTTTGTCGGGGACATAAAAACCGGTCCCTGAGATTTTGATCTTTCTTTTTTCCGCTTTATCCATTTTTTTCACTGAATAAATCATATTCTATAGCACACTTGGGGCGAATTTGCAATAAAAGGGATGGAGCGCTACAATCGAAAGGTGAAAAAAATGAAAAAAATGGCCGATCATCTACTCGCGTGTTTTCTGTGTTTTTTTGTCCTGTTTTCTATCCCTGTTTCGGCTCAGTTGACCTTAGGGCAATACGAGGATGAGGCGCCCTTCCGCACGTGGAACACCTTCGGGATCCCGGCTGCATCATCGATCGGGATAGGAGAGACACAGTTCGCGATCGTTGGAGATTCATCTGCAACGGTTGTCAATCCAGCCCGCTTGACCGCTCTCCCGCGCTTTTCCATCAGCATCAACGGTTCCTACACTACAGCGTCCTTGGATAAATACGCTGTCGTAAACACCGGAGTGCTTTTCACAGAAGGAAACAGTTCCCTTGGATTGTATACCCTGGATTTTGCAGGAGTCACGCTCAATCACAAGGGATGGGCCTTGGGGATCAGCATCGGGCTCCTCGAAAATTATGAACGGCCTTCCCAGAATCCAGATTATGTGGAGAATGGTGAACTTCTGTATTTGTTCGAATTCCAGCAAAGCGGAATTCTACGGAATATCAACATCTCCTTGGCCCGTGAATTCGGAGGATGGTTATCTTTCGGGCTCGGCGTGAACTATGTCTACGGATCGATGGAAAAAGGGATCGTGGAAAACCTGTACTACACCGGCGTGACCATATCCGATCGAAAAACGCATGATTTTTCCGGGATTTACGTGAATGGGGGCGCATCTGCCGATATAACCGATAAACTCACAATAGCCGCGGTGTTCCGGACTCCGTACTCCAAGAAGGCAGACAGCGAGAGCAAACTGCGGTATAACTCCCCTCTCGGCGACACAGATATAAGGATCGAAGCGACGGCCAAAAACGAATATAAGCAGCCGTTGATTTTCGGGATCGGTGTGGATTACAGAATTTCTCCTGAACTCAGGATAGCTTCCGATGTGAGTCTTTTCAATTGGTCCTCCTATTCGATCACTTATTTCGAAGAGGAGATCGACAGGGAATTCAGGAACATCGTCAAGGTGAGCAGCGGTTTGGAATATATGGGTTCGATCCGCCTTTTCCAGCAAGATTTTCAAGTCCCATTGAGAGCGGGAATCAGCTGCGATCCCCAGCCGGTCAAAGAGCCGAATATTCATTATTTATATTACTCGTTCGGCTTCGGATTGTATTGGAAAGGACTGCATCTGGATGCAGGCGCGATGTTCGGGAGTGAAAAGGGTTCGGGTCGTAACCTGTATGGCCGAAAATTATCGATATGTCTCAGTTACTTTCTGTGAGGATTTTTATGAAAAAAATGTTGATCATATTAGGTCTTATCGGAATGGTCATGGGACCATTGGGTGCTCAATATTTTACAGACAGGGAAATCATCTGTGTGGGAAAAAATCAGGAAGTCGTGAAAGAGCTCCTGGAATTGAACCTTGACCTCCTGATGGAAAAAGATGGGAAGATTTTTATCGTGGCCTCTCCACAGGACATGATCGCGCTCAGGGCTAAAAACATTGCATACGACATAAAATCAAGCGCATTTTATCCTGAGAAGCAGGGCGATTTCTCTATCCAGGGCGGTGTAAACGGCGCGTTCCACTCCTATACAGAGCTCGAGCGAGATTTGATGGCCCTGGCCGACAGCTATCCCGACCTGGCCCAGGTTATCGACCTAGGAGACAGCCTCGAACAGAGAAACATCTATGCCCTGAAAATAAGCGACAACGCCGGGATGCAGGAAAACGAGGCTTCTGTCGTTTTTCTCGGATGTCACCATGCCCGGGAATGGATCTCGGTTGAGGTTCCCTATCTGCTCGGAAAATATCTGGTCGAAAACTATGCCACGAACACCGAAGTCAAACGGTTGGTGGACAATTGTGAGATATGGATCGTTCCGCTCGTCAATCCGGATGGGCTTGAATACTCCATCCATTTCTACAGGTATTGGCGGAAGAACATGAGAAATAACGGGAATGGGACTTATGGGGTCGATCTCAACAGGAATTATGGTTACAAATGGGGTTGGGATAACTTAGGTTCCAGTCCCGACTCGGCATCCGAGGTCTACAGGGGACCGGGCCCGTTCACCGAACCCGAAATCCAAGCTGTCCGCGACCTGTTCGGCCAGGAAAATTTTCAGGCGGTAGTGTCCTATCACAGCTTTTCCCAAGTGATATTGTACCCCTGGGGATACACACAAAATGAATCCGACAAAGAGGACATTCTGTTCGAGATAGGGGACAAAATGTCCCAGTTGATAGAATCGGTAAACGGAAGAATTTACGGAGTGGAGCGGGCTGGAGCTGGATTTTATTTGACCAACGGAGACACCACAGATTGGAGCTTCGGCGTGTACGGGATTCCCTCTTATACGATCGAACTTCCGCCGGATAGCGGGATCACAGGAGAATTTTTCAATTCCGAAGCAGATATCCAACCCCTCTTCAACGAAAATTTGGCGGCAGCCCTCTATCTTATCGATTGGTGTGTACAGGCTTATCCTTCGCAGGTCCACAAATCCGACTCTCTGGCGCGACAACAACAAAAACTTTTTCACAAGAAGTGATAGGGTGACATCTGAAGTTTCTGTTGACAAAAAAAGCTCAAACATGAAAAATATTGGACACATTCTCTAAAATGAACGCAATCCTCGAAAGCATATTTTCCAGACAGGCCCCTTCTCCGGGGTCGAGCGAGGGATTGCCCTACTGGATATTCTGGCTGCTCCTCTGTGTAATCCTGTTGCTTCTCGTGTTTATCTTTTTGCGCGACAAAGATTTGAGGCGCCGGATCAACCTTTTTCTCTTTGGAGCGAAAAAAAAGCTCATAAAGATCCGTCTTCAGGGCAGGCTGAAAAGAGAGTGGCGGAAAAAAGATGAAATGACCAGGAACTTGGGTAAGAAAGCCTGGGAGGACAAACTGAAAATACCCAACGGGGAAAAAACAAGACATGAATTGGATAAGCTCGAAAAAAACAAACGGGATCTCGAACAGGAGTTCGATGAGGCTCTCCAGAAAATCTCAGGGCTAGAAATTGACCAGGAAAAATTCATCCAAACGCACAAAGAATCGGTGACCGAACAGGAATCGATGAAAAAACCCTACCAGGAAAAACTGGTGGATATCAAGGATGAGGAAAGAGTGCTGGAGGTGAAGGTCACCGAAAAACAGAAAGAACTAGAAGGGCTGGTCAGAGGCATCAACTCATCCGGGAATGAGATCGATGACAAACTGGAAGAATTGAAGGATCAAAGAGAAAAAATGGAAGAGATCATAAAAAACCTCGTTGCAAAACGATTGGAATTGGAAAAAGTTCGAAAAGACCATCAAGATAAAATAAAAGAGATCGAAGAAAAACTCGGAATGATCGAAGAGAGCGGAAAAAAAAGAATCCGCGAATTTCACAAAGAAATAAAGGAATGGAAAAAAACCAAAGAAAAATTGAGTGAGAAGATAGAACACATCGAGAAAAAAAAGGAGCCCCTCTTTTTGCGAATGGGCAAACAGGTCGATGAAACGAGGGAACATCACGAGGAGCTCACCGTTTTTTACTCTCAGATAGATCGGTCGAATGAACGCATCGGAGATTTAGAGCGACAGATAAAAACCCTGTGATCCTCCCTTCTTACAGGATGAGAAAATGAAAAAGCCGAAAATTTTGGTTCACATTTGTTGTGCGCCGGATGCTCTGTATGTTATGGATCTTCTCAAGAAAGACTATGAGGCGATCGGCTTTTTTTACAATCCGAACATCCATCCTCGAAAGGAATACGACAAAAGGCTGGAGGAAGCAAAAAGGGTCGCTTCAGTTCTCGACTTTGAAATTATCGAGGGCCCCTATGAGGAGAGCCGTTGGAAAAAAATAACGGCCAAGTTCAAGAAGGAGCCGGAAAAAGGACGAAGATGCGACATATGTTATGCGCTACGATTGGCAAAAACAGCCGAAAAAGCAGCCGAATCGGGATTCGATAAATTTGCCACTGTGATGAGCTTGAGTCCGTGGAAAAAAGCGGGTGTTATGAATAAAATCGGAAAGATGTTCGGGAAACGGTTTAGAATCGAATTTTTGGAGGCGAACTTCAAAAAAAAAGATGGATTTAAAAAAAGCGTGGAGCTCAGCAAGCGACACGAACTCTACAGACAGGATTATTGCGGCTGCGTTTATTCAAATCGGGGACAGGATATGCATTCACCAATTAATACTGGGAAAAATAAGTGAAAACATATCCTGTCCCCATTTTTGAGAGGGCAATTGAGGTGGTGGTGTTCGGGGTTGTTCAAGGAGTTGGCTTCCGTCCCTTTATCTATCGCATGGCTCAAGACCTCGATTACAAGGGCTGGGTGAAAAACATCGGTTTCGGCGTGGAAATCCATCTCGAAAAAGAGGATCCCGGCGACTACATGGACTTTCTCATGTCCCTTCAAGAGAAAGCCCCTCCTCTCTCCCAGATCCAAGAACTCTCATTGAAACCGGCTCCTTATCTCGGGCTCAAAAGTTTCGAAATCCAAAAAACTGTGCCGGGAGAAAGTTTCGTTTTTATCTCTCCAGATATTGCCGTGTGCGATAATTGTTCCGACGAGATGATAACACCCACAGACCGGAGATACCGTTATCCCTTTATCAATTGCACAGATTGTGGTCCACGCTACACCATCGTCAAATCCCTTCCCTATGACAGGAAACAAACAACTATGCAAAGCTTCCGCATGTGTCCCCTTTGCAAAAAAGAATACACCGATCCTCTCGACCGAAGATATCATGCGCAACCCATCGCCTGCCCAACCTGCGGTCCTCAGATCAAACTCTTCAAATCAAGGTCTCGAAAAGAACTGAAAGGGGGGATCGAAAAAGCCTCTTCTTTTCTCGAGCAGGGAAAAATCCTCGCCGTCAAAGGGTTGGGTGGATTTCATCTTATGTGCGACGCTCAAAACGCTGCCGCTGTAAAAACGTTGCGGCAGACCAAAAACCGAAAGACCAAGCCTCTCGCTTTGATGGCGAGAGATTTAACGACCCTCCAAAAATACGCTTACATCACGCCTTCTGAAAGAACGATGCTGCTCTCTCCTCGACGCCCGATCGTGCTCCTGAAAAAAAAGAAAAACATCCAGCACATCGCACCCAACCTGGATGAGATGGGAATTATGCTGCCTTACACTCCTCTCCATCAACTTCTGCTTGAAAACATCGAACTGATCGTCGCCACAAGCTCGAACCAAAAGGATGCCCCGATCATGAAAGAGGAAGATGAAGGGATCGACGGGCTCTGTGACTATATCCTCACCCATGACCGTCCTATACACATGAGGGCAGACGATTCGGTGATGAAAGTGGTCGATGACAAGCCCCTTTTCCTGCGGAGAGCGCGCGGCTATGTCCCCTACCCTCAGCCTGTTCCCAAAGCGCTAGAATCCACGCATCATATTCTGGCACTGGGAGCAGAGTTGAAAGATACCGTTTCGGTCTATAAAAACGGCTATGTCATCACCAGTCAATTCCTGGGAGATCTGGACGAATACCAGAACTACCGGTATTTCGAGGAAACCATCCAGCACCTGACAAAAGTTTTCGAGGTCAAGCCAAAGGTCGTGGTTTCCGATCTTCATCCCGATTTCCATACCACCCGGTATGCTCAAAAAATGGCGATCCCTCACCTCCAAATCCAACATCACTTTGCCCATATCCTGGCGGTGCTCCTCGAGTATGGAGTGGCTCCTGCCCAAAAAATTCTGGGTGTTTCCCTGGATGGTTACGGCTATGGAGCGGATGGAAATGCCTGGGGAGGAGAATTTCTAGTGGCAGACTATAACAGTTACACGAGGTTCGCCCATTTTTCCGATATTCCTCTTCCCGGCGGGGACCTGGCGGCAAAACAACCCTGGAGAATGGCCCTTTCCTATATGAGAGATGCTTTCGGGAAAAACCTTCCTGCTCTCAAGACCATGAAAAAAGTCGACTCCAAAAAGGTAAAAAGCGTTTTGGAGATGATGGAACACGATATCAATTCGCCGCGGACATCGAGCTGCGGCCGGTTATTCGATGCCGTCGCCTTTATGGCAGGGGTATCCCCCACAGAAATGGAATTCGAAGCGGAAGCGCCCATGCGATTGGAAGCCGCTGCCGAAGAAAATGTCAGAAAGGGCTATGGTTTCGAGATTGTGGAAGGAATTTCCCAAAAAGGTCATGAGATTTCTTTTAAAAAGATGATCAGATCTATCGTCACGGATATCGAACGAGAAATCCCTGTCTCTCGAATTTCGGCCAAATTCCACAAAACACTGGCAGACATGATCGCTCGCGTGGCCCACAAAGCCCGTCAGCAACACGGCACACAAATCGTGGCGTTGACAGGCGGCGTTTTTCTCAACAGAAGGCTGGTTCGAGAGGCCACCGGAATCCTCGAAAACAAGGGTTACACCGTCCTCAGGCCTATCCAGTACTCCCCCAATGATGAATCCATATCCGTGGGACAGATCGCCTATGCGTTAGGGGCTATTCAGAGAGGGTCATTCGATATGGAGTTTGATCCCGCCAATAAAAGAAAAGATCAAGTTAAACAGAGCGGCAATAAGAAACCCGACTAAACCGACTGCCAAAAATCCGAATATGCCTCCGAATAATCCGTAAAACAGCCCCCCGATCAAGCTGCCGTTAAGTTCACTCAGGAATGGGGGCAAAATCTCGATCACTCCTGGAAGAAAATCTGTTGCCCCTGCAAATGCGCCCAAAACGATACCGACAAGAAGCCCGAGGGAGCCAAAAAACAGAGCCAAAGAAAAGGGCTGGACCGAACGCAACACCTGCTCCTCTCCTCCTGCATCCTCTTCCTTAAGCGATCCCAGTTCAAAATCCTCGGCAGGCTCCCAGGTTCTTTCGGTTTCTTCCTCTTCTTCTTTTTTGTCACAGTCCGGGCAAAAGAAGGAGTACTTATCGAGACTTTTTCCGCAAGTCGGGCAGGTGATTTCTTCCTCCCTCCCCGTATCTCTTTTCTCCATCAAGCTTTCTCCACAGTAGGAGCAAGCTTCATTTTGCAGGTCGTTCTCGAAACCGCAATGGACACAAATGGCCCGCTTATCTTCGAATGAAGGAGGTTTCGACGCGGTCCAATCATTCCCATCGAAGTAGTACCATTTACCCGTTTGGGCGCCGATGGTCCAAAATCGCCCCACCTTATCCTGCAAGCGTAATTCTTTCAACTTTTTCTTGAAATCCGGTTCAGATAGTCTTTTTCGCTTGAATTCATCCCTCAGTTGCTTGAATTCCTTCTCGACGTTTTTGAATTGGTTATCCATCGCACCTCATTATATGCCACTCTTCTCCCACTAGCAAGAAGTGCCGGAATTTCCTCTATTTTTAAAGATAAACAAAAAACAATTCCCCAAACGGGTCATATCGACTACTCTCGCCGTCAGATCGAAGGGCTCTCGTAATTCATTTATTTTCAATGCTTTCCATATCTTTTTTATTTTCAATGACTTACATGCGATGCCCAAATATTGTGCAAATCGTTGTATCTGCAAGAAATTCCGTACATTTGGCAGGAAATATATCGGTTTTTTAACAGCTTTTCCACAGTTTTTGTGAAAAACTATTCCCTCCAAATCGCGTTTTTTCCGCGCTAAAAAGTGAACTGTTTTATCAAATCGATAAGATTATAACCCACGATGGGTTGGGGCGTGAAGGACACGACAAAAATGATCAAGACCAGCACGCCCAATGATTTTCGGTAAGGAGAAAGAGGTATGTCTTCATCGTAGATGTAAGGATGTTTCAAACCCAAAAAAGAGATGAGCAAAGCCCAGACGAACCAGCCGATCCAGAAAAACACACCCATGAGAATAAAAGTCACGAGGATATAAGGCGCAAGTTTCCTGGATTTTTTCCCAAAAATGGCATAAACGACGTGCCCTCCATCGAGCTGTCCCACAGGGAAAAGATTGAGTGCGGTCACAAGGATGCCCACCCAACCAGCGAACGCGATGGGATGGGGAATGATGTCGAAGCCTTCAGGGATACCCGCAAAAAAAATGTTCCCGAAAAATTTCAGGATGAGGGGATCACCGAATAAAATGCTCGTTTCCTTGGGAATAGATGGAACCGCTTTAGAAAGGTAAAGCCCCAAAATGACGGCAGGAAGAGAAAGGATAAAACTGGACAGCGGACCGGCAATACCGATGTCGAACAATTGATGTTTTTTTGTAATGGGCGACCGGATCCTGATAAAGGCCCCCATGGTCCCGATAAAAGTGGGTGCCGGGATAAAATAGGGCAATGTTGCATCGATCTTATAATACCGGCATGCAAGGTAATGACCCAGCTCATGGCCGAGCAGAATGCCGAGAAGAACGACAGCATAGATGAAACTGAGAATCACGATCTCCGGATTCATTATCATAGAAGGATCGGGAACGAGGTCAGGATTTTGAGCAAAAACCTCTGCATATTTGTAACTGATGCTCCAGGAAAATCCGACGACAAACGTCGCCACAACCGTCACGGCAAACAGCAAAATGTTAATCCATATCCTTTTTTCCGCAAAAAAGGAGGAAAGTCTCCCAGGAGGGATCTGGACTTTTTGCTCGTTTTCTGACATTGGGGGCTAAAAAAAATAGGAGTGATCTGCACCACTCCTATTTTTGGATAAAATTAAAACCGGAATAAGTTCGTCAGCCGTGGACTTTTCTGTATTTGGCTTCCAGTTCCTCTCTTGTCTCCTTATGATCGGGATCAGGAATACAACAATCGACAGGGCAGACAGCCGCGCACTGGGATTCATCAAACGCCCCTACACACTCTGAACACTTTTCGGGATTGATCTCATAGATCTCATCACCAGCCGTGATGGCTTCATTCGGGCATTCAGGATCGCAGGCTCCACAATTGATACATTCTTCTGTGATCTTATACGCCATTTTAAGGCCTCCTCAAAAAAAATAACTGTTTATTATATAACTTTTCGTTGTATTTTCAAGCCTGAATTATTTAGAAAAATTGTCGATTCCATTTTTCAGTAAAACAAATTTAAGAATTTTATAAAATCTCACAATCGACAATTTTTCCCCTCCGGGCAAGCCAATCTTACCACATCGACATCGTTGCAGCCTATTCACAGTAGTTCACTACACCTCATAGGCTGTTTCCTTGTCGCTGCAGCAATCTTGGCATTTAAATAATCCAGACAAAATATGTTATTTTTTTTCTTCCAATTCGGTGACTTTTTGAGAGGCATCGAAACCAAAATAAGTCTGGGAATAATCCGTCTGGACTCTCTTGTACAGCTCCAGAGCCGTGTCCAGTTCTCCTTTTCCTTCATATGCTTCTGCCAAGTGAAACAGGACAGCATCGAGGGCATATTCTTTCTGGTCCGCCTCTTCGATCGATCTGTATATCTCAATAGCCTTGTCATATTCCTTTTCTCTGATGTAGATCTGAGCCAGCATATCCTGTCCCTGATAATAGGTTATATCTTTTCTGTTGTTCTGAATTTTTTCCAGAAAGCTCTTCGCTTTTTCTGAATCTCCCTGTTCTATCCAGTAAGAGGCAAGTTTCAGATAAGCGATGCGGGAAAACTTCCCGTTTCCGGCCAGAGCTTCGAGTTCTGCAACCTTATCGGGAGAATCTTTGAGTTGGGTGCTGATCTCGAGGATATCGGCAAGCAAACGGCTCTCTTTCTTGATGGCTTGAGACTTGATGATATTCAAAATGAAAATGACCAGGAAGATGAAAACGATACCCGCTGCTGCAAAGAGAAGTTCTCTCATTCTTTTTTTTGCAAAATTCAGCATATGGGTCAATATGCTGACAAATTCGTCCTCTTTAAGCCGTTTCTTCATTACTTTCTTCATGCTCTTCTCCTAATGTACCGGATAATCTTTTCGCATCCTGATGACATGCAAGCTCTTTTATTTACCATACTTCCTATAAAAAGCCAAGTTAGGCCCCCCTTAGATGCCGATAGTTACTGGGGCGGAGTCGCTCATAAAATAAGGGGTCAATTTATTACGATCAAATCCATTAAAAAGCCTAAAACTTCACGATAAACTCTGTTCCGTGTTTTTTTTTGAGAGCAATCGTTCCCTGGATCTGCTTGACCAGGTCTGTCACCAACTGCAAACCCAGCGTCTCTGTATTTCGATAATCCAGGTCCTCTGGCCAACCGATCCCGTTATCCTTGGTGATCAATATTCATCAAACATGAATCCGGCGTAAACTAAAACCATCCCCAAAAGCCGAAAGAAAGATTTTTGATCCCATATTCCCCATACTAAACGAAAATATCGCTTTACAAGATCGGGGCCAAGATTCTAAGACAATCAGTCGCTTTCTAATACGGTCAGAAGGAACATGTATCTCAAATCCTTGGATTATTAGAGAAAAGCAACGAATATCAAAGAAAGTGGTGACACATAGAGTTGAATGAACATTCGAAAATCCAAGGAGGTAATATTGGCATATTTATTGCAGATAAAAATAGGGAATGTAGGATAAGAGATAAACATGGAGAGCTGTCATGTTCAAGAATTACCTGAAAATCGCCTTAAGAAATATACGGAAGCAAAAAGGATTTACTGCCATCAATATTGGCGGTTTGGCTATCAGCATGGCCTGCTGTATCCTGATTTCGCTGTATGTTCATTTTGAACTTAGTTATGACCGATACCATGAGCATGCAGGAAGCATCTTCCGAATAGCCTTGGATTATAAGAGTGAAGACCAAAGCTTTCAAACGCCAATTCTCGCAGCTTCGATGGGACCGGTTCTGAAAGAAGAATTTCCGGAGATTGAGGAAATGGTGCGACTATTTACCTATTCTTGGAAAGAGACAGCACTAGTAACGATCGGGGAAAAACAGTTTTATGAAGGGCGTTTCTTTCTTGCCGATAGTAACTTTTTTAAAGCGTTTTCCTGTAAATTCCTAAAGGGGAATCCTCAGGTTGCCCTTGAATCGCCAAATTCCATCGTTCTCACTGAAGAAACAGCCAAGAGATATTTCGGTGAGGATGATCCTATTGGAAAATCCTTGTCTATAGCCAACTTGGGCAAAGCAGATTATCAGGTCTTAGGAGTTGTCGAGAATGTGCCTTCAAATTCCCATCTTAAATTTGACTTACTCGCCCCTCTGGAAAGCGGTGAGAATTTGTACTGGAAGAATTTTACGCAGGGATGGCGGGGAAACTCCTTTTATACCTACGTCAGACTTTCTACTCAGACTAAACCATCCGAATTCGAGGCCAAACTTCCTATTCTGGTCGATAAATATCTGAAAAGAGATAAGGGATCATATCGTTTGTATCTTCAATCTTTGACTAAAATCCACCTCCATTCCCATATGGGCTCTGATGAGTTGGAACCGGGTAACAACATGGGCAATCTATATTTCTTCATTCTTATCGCCCTGTTTATCCTGTCTTTGGCTTGTATCAATTACATCAATCTGGCCACGGCACGGTCTTCTAAAAGGGCCAAAGAAGTAGGGCTGCGCAAAGTTGTGGGCGCGAACAAAAAACAGCTGATCAGACAGTTTTTAGGAGAATCCATGCTTTTTTCCTTCCTTGCTTT
>Ga0307445_10000283_pt1 | contig 26363 bp, 20 predicted proteins | sample SalMarSW160330MG_FD_202147 | JGI IMG/M metagenome (GOLD analysis project Ga0307445, IMG submission 202147) | Salt marsh sediment microbial communities from the Plum Island Ecosystem LTER, Massachusetts, United States - SW1603-30 | ecosystem: Environmental > Aquatic > Marine > Intertidal zone >... | reverse complement strand
TCAACTGCCTTCCCATCAGTCCCGATATTTTTGAACGATCTTGCATTTGATAATAACGGTAACCTGTTTGTTTCCGAATCCGGTGTGTTCGATAGTACCGATGGAGCAGTATACAAAATTACACCTAGAGGAAATGTTTCAACCTTTATCGATTATATAACTACACCGGAAATACATTCGCCAAACGGACTTCTGTTCGATCAAGACAATAATCTTTTTATTGTTGACTTGAGTACAGGCAAACTCCTGAAAATAAGTGCAAATGGAAAGGAACTGGAAATTATAGATCATAGCGGAAAAATGGGCGATGGCCTCGCTTTTGATAGCCGTGGATTTTTGTATTACAGCGATTGGGATGGTGGAAAAATTTTCAGGGTGGATAAACAGAATAAGTCAACTGTAATAGATAGCGCATTCACGTCACCTGCAGATATTACAATTGACCGAGAAAAAGATTTGCTGTTAATCCCTGAATTTAATGCGAATGATGTTAAGGAAGTTAGTCTTTATTAATATTTGGTAGCCCACAACTTAGATTGTGGGCTGTTTATATCCTAATCAAAACTCATCTTCCACAAGCCAGCCTTCAGCTTTATCAGGAGAGATATCAGAAATAAACCGTGATGGTTTTGAATAAGTTGTCCCTGCTTCACGATCATACATATTCATGGGATAAGTTACGAACAAATTTTGTTTGGCTCTTGTTGAAGCCACATACATCAGCCTTCTTTCTTCTTCAAGTGTTTCTATTTTTTCCGATGATCTTACAGAAGGAAAGTAACCATCGATTGCATGAATAATAAACACCGAATGCCATTCCAATCCTTTTGCAGAGTGAATGGTTGAAAGAGTTACGAATTCATCTTCATTATCTGTTTCTCCCATATCTATCATGCTATCTATCACCGGTTCGATTGCCATATCCGCAAGCAGAGAATCAAGAGAACGGTAGTTTTCACTTATGTTTAAGAAGATTTCGAGGTCCTTGTTTCTTTTATTAAAATCATCGTAATGATCTTTGAAAATTGGATAATAATAATCGTAAACCATCTGCACTTTTTCTGTCGGTGGCATATTGATTGTGTGCAATTTGTATAGAAGAACAAATAAATCGATAAGATTTTTATTCTGAACTGTTCTTGTTTTACTTTGTTTTGGATTTGTATCAATCCTGATTCTTGCAGTAGCAAGTTCATCAAGAATTCGTTGTGCGGTTTTTGGTCCTACTCCTTCGTGAAGGAGCAACACTCTGTACCAGCTTATTATATCCTGTGGATTAGAAGCAATTCTTAAGAAAGCCAATACATCTTTAATGTGTGCAGTTTCTACAAACTTCATCCCGCCGAATTTCTGAAAGGGGATATTTGCTTTTGCAAGCTCAATTTCGAGATCAAACGAAAAGAAAGAAGAACGGAAAAGTACTGCAAGATCATTGAGTGGAACACCTTCTTCTCTTAATTCCAGTATCTTTTCAACAATAAATTTCGATTGCATATTTTCATTGGCTGTAGCAACGATATAAGGCAAAGCCCCACCTTTTCTTCGTGTGTAAAGTACCTTCGTATATTTTTCAATTGCACCATCGTAAATCTGGTTTGCAAAATCAAGCACAGTTTGAACGCTGCGGTAATTTTCCTCAATCTTTATTATCTGAACGTTATTAAAGAATTTTGGGAAATCCATGATGTTTCTGAAGTTCGCGCCACGGAAAGAATAAATCGATTGTGCGTCATCACCAACAACCATCACATTTCCATTATGTTGGGCGAGTCCTTTTACAATCTCCGCCTGAAGATAATTTGTATCCTGGTATTCATCCACCATAACAAAGTTAATTGAAGATAGAAGTGATTTTACCGCGGGCGAACTGCCCAACAAAAAATCTCTTAAATAAATAAGAAGATCATCGTAATCTAGAAGATTATTTTTTCGTTTATAAGCCACATAAACTTTTTGAATACCAAGGATTTTTTCTAACAAAGGAAGAAAGTGAGGATAATCTTCGGCAATTATTTCCTCAATTTTTTTGTTGGTGTTTACACTTAAACTAAAAATTTTGTTGAGAGTATCTTTTTTCGGAAACCTTTTTTTCTCGCCGGTTATAAAACCTTCCTGCGATCGGATAAGATTAATGATATCTGCACTGTCTCCCTGATCGAGAATTGTAAAAGCAGGATTAAGACCGATTGCTTTCGCATATTTTCTCAGGGTAAGATTTGCAAATGAATGAAATGTTCCGCCGCGAATTTTTGAACAACGTTCATCGAGCAGTAAAGATGCTCGTTTCATCATTTCGTTTGCCGCTTTGCGGGTAAAGGTTAACAGAAGAATTGAATGCGGATCGTAGCCAAGTTCGATAAGTCGTGCAACACGGAAAACTAGAGTTCTTGTTTTACCCGTGCCCGCACCGGCAATAATCAGGTAAGCACCATTAACCGATGCGACGGCTTCGTGCTGGGAAGGATTAAGCTCCTGTTGATAGTTTATCGCAAACTTCGATTCATCAACAGGCTTAAATAGTTTCTGGGAATGAATTCTTTTTAGCTTATACTTCTTATGTTCCATCTTTTCAGTGCTTTGGGTTTTCCCAGTATTTCTGCAAAGATCACGTATTCACGAAGTGAAGATGGATCTTTAAATTTTTTACTGAATGAGCTTAACACATTTTTCCCCGTTTTCGTTTCCTTGTGTAAATACTTTTCAAACTCTGTTGCTTCTTTTTCAATTTTAATATCGATTGCTCTTTTTCTTTGCTCGATTTCCTTTTTCTTTCTTTCCCACTTATCAACAGACGAATGCTCGGAAGCAGTTTGTTCATGGAAGCTTTTTTCAGGAACACGAATATAATCTTCTCTCGTTTCCTGAACCTCCTGAAAAGTTGTAAGTTGTTCCTTCTGCCGTGGTTTCTGTTTGGCTTCCTCAGCATTAAAGAGGTTTTCGAATTCTTTAAACAAATCGAATTCAACATCACCTGTCTGCTGTTTAGTAGAAGTTTCTGTTCTTGTTACGGGACGATTATCCGGTCCCGGTCTTTGATGTAAATCATCGGCAGGTCCTTTTGGTGGCACTTTTTTCTTTCTAAAAAGTGAACTAAGAAAGATTGCAATTATTAATATGTATATAAATATTTCAAAGAAATTATCCATTATCGCCCTTTTTCTTATCTTCCGGTTTACCTATCGTTTCCCGCATTTGAGTATCGGCTTGAATGTTCCTCAGATTGTAATAATCCATTATCCCCAGATTTCCGGATCTGAATGCTTCTGAAATAGCTTTAGGAATTTCAGCTTCGGCTTCAACAACTCTTGCTCTTTGTTTTGCTACCTCGGCAATATTTTCCTGTTCGCTCGCAACAGCCGCTGCACGTCTCTCTTCAGCTTTTGCTCTTGCAACTTTAAGATCAGCTTCTGCCTGATCTGTCTGAAGAATTGCCCCGATGTTTTGTCCTATATCGACATCAGCTATATCGATTGAAAGAATTTCAAATGCCGTACCTGAATCCAACCCTTTTGCTAAAACACTTTTGGATATTCTATCGGGATTTTCCAGCACTTCTTTATGAGTTCCGCTCGAGCCTATCGTGGAAACTATTCCTTCACCCACTCTTGCAAGAACTGTTGCTTCGCCGGCACCACCAACAAGTCTTTCGATATTGGTTCTAACAGTTACCCTTGCGATTGCTTTCAACTGAATACCGTCTTTTGCAACTGCTGCTACTAATGGGGTTTCAATTACTTTCGGCAAAACGGACATTTTTACTGCATCAAGAACATCTCTTCCTGCAAGATCTATTGCTGCAGCTCGCTCGAAAGTTAAACCGAGATTCGCCTTATCTGCTGAGATAAGAGCCTGGACCACTTTAATTACATTTCCGCCGGCAAGATAATGTGCTTCAAGTTTCCCTTGCTGAACTTCGAGTCCTGCTTTTGTTGCTGTAATCATGCTATTAACAATAACGGTTGGTGGAACACGACGAAGGCGCATTCCAATCAAATCCTGAAAAATCTTGATTTTTACACCCGATGCAATTGCCGCGATGTACAATCGTACAGGAATAAAGTAAAGGAATAGGATAATAAATAAGAATATTGCAATAATGATAACGAGGGATAATCCGGTCATAGCTTCCATAATTTTCTCCGATAATTATTTGAGTATAAATAAGTGTTCAAATATAGCTTATTCTAAAGACTATTTCGAAAAATTCGAATATACTCCAAAGAACTCATAATGTTATTTTGGCAGGAAACTTATCATTCTGAGCTATGGTAATAAATATCGTATCTTTTTCGGAATTGGGAGAATTGAAAATGCTTTAATTATGATTCGCGAACTAATTTTTTATACTTCTATTGGCATTTATTTTGTTTATTTTTAAGACGGCAATAAATGATATTTATCACAAATAAGGGTGATCATCTGTCTCACAGCTATTAGGATATTCTTTCATTTTTGTATAATATAGCAACATTGGTAGAAACTACCTTATTAAAAATCACTAAAACGCATTAAGGAAATATAATGGACGGAAATTTTTCTGATAGATTACAGGACGTAATAAGGTTAAGTCGTGAAGAAGCGCTTAGATTAGGACATGATTATATTGGTACCGAACATCTTTTACTCGGTATTATCCGTGAGGGACAGGGTGTAGCGGTTCGGATATTACGTAACCTTGATTGCGATCTTATGAAGCTTAAAAAAGCAATTGAAGATACTGTCAGAACTTCAGGTGGAACTTTAACGATTGGTAATATTCCGTTGACCAAACAAGCTGAAAAAGTATTAAAGATTACACAGATAGAATCAAAAATTTATAAGGCTGATGTTATCGGTACAGAACATCTTCTGCTTTCATTATTAAGAGATGAAGATAATATAGCCACACAAATTTTACATCAGTTTAATGTTACTTATGATACGGCACGTTCAGAGTTGAATGATATGTTAAGTAGTAAAGGTTCCAGGGATAGTTCCAGTAGAACAATTGCAAAAGATAAAAAAACTGAAAAGACAAAAACCCCTGTTTTAGACAATTTTGGAAGGGATTTAACAAAACTTGCTACTGAGGACAAGCTCGATCCCGTCGTTGGAAGGGAAAAAGAAATTGAAAGGGTTGCCCAGATTTTAAGCCGGAGAAAGAAAAATAATCCGGTTTTGATCGGTGAACCCGGTGTAGGTAAAACAGCTATTGCGGAAGGTCTTGCATTAAGGATTGTCCAAAAGAAAGTACCAAGAATTTTACAGGAAAAAAGAGTAGTAACTCTTGATCTTGCAGGTCTGGTTGCAGGAACAAAATACAGGGGGCAGTTTGAAGAGAGAATGAAAGCATTGATGAACGAACTTGAAAAAGCAAAAGATGTAATTCTATTTATAGATGAGTTGCATACTATTGTTGGAGCTGGTGGTGCTTCCGGTTCTCTTGATGCTTCAAACATGTTTAAGCCGGCATTATCACGTGGAGATATTCAATGTATTGGTGCTACTACATTGGATGAATACAGAAAGTATGTCGAGACAGACGGCGCGCTTGACAGACGATTTCAGAAGGTAATGGTCGATCCACCGAGTTACGAAGAAACAATCGAAATACTAGAAAAAATCAAATTCAAATATGAAGAACATCATCACGTAAGATATTCAAAAAGCGCAGTTGATTCGGCGGTAAAACTTAGTAATCGTTATGTTACGGACAGGCACTTACCGGATAAAGCAATAGATGTACTTGATGAAGCAGGTTCAAGAGTTCATATGGGTAATTTTGAAGTACCGCAGGAGGTGCTAGAACTTGAAGAGCAAATCGAAGATGTAAGGCAGGAAAAAGCTGCTGTGGTTAAAAGACAAGACTACGAAGAAGCTGCAAAATTACGTGATAAAGAGCGTAATTTGCAGTCTGATCTTGATACTGCAAAACGTGAATGGGATGCCAAAACACGTGACATTGTTCATGATGTTACGGAAGATGATATTGCTACTGTTGTAGCGATGATGACCGGAATTCCTGTTAACCGTATTGCTCAAACAGAATCTGAAAAACTGTTGAAAATGGATCTCGCTCTCAAAGAGCAAATTGTCGGTCAGGATGAAGCAATATCCAAGCTTACAAAGGCGATAAGAAGAACGAGAGCGGGATTAAAAAATCCTAACAGACCAATAGGAAGTTTTATATTCTTAGGTCCAACCGGTGTTGGTAAAACAGAGTTATGTAAAGCTCTTGCAAGGTATCTTTTTGATTCTGAAGATTCACTTGTTAGAATCGATATGAGTGAGTATATGGAAAAATTCTCCCTTTCTAGATTAGTTGGTGCTCCTCCCGGATACGTAGGATACGAAGAAGGCGGACAGCTAACAGAGAAGGTAAGGAGGAAACCATATTCCGTTGTACTTTTTGATGAGATCGAAAAAGCACATCCCGATATTTTCAGTATTCTTCTACAGGTACTTGATGACGGTTTACTTACCGATAGTCTTGGAAGAAAAGTCGATTTCAGGAATACGATTATCATTATGACGTCGAATATTGGAACGAGAGATATAAAAAATATAAGCTCGTTTGGATTTAGTGACGAAGAAAAGGAAATGGACAGGCATGCACATCTGAAAGACACAGTTGAAGATGCAATGAAGAAACTTTTCAATCCTGAATTCTTAAACAGGATTGATGATACGATTGTTTTCCGTAAACTTGCAAGAGAAGATATTAAGCAAATCATAGAGATCGAGCTTAAAGGTCTTTTCAAGAATCTTGAAGAAAACAAGCTGGATCTTGTTCTTGATGACACAGCAAAAGAATTCCTCGTCGATAAAGGTTTTGATGAGAAATACGGTGCGAGACCTTTAAAACGAGCTATCCAAAAATATGTTGAGGATCCTCTTGCTGAAGAAATACTAAGAGGTTCATTTAAGGAAGGCACAAAGATAATTGCCAAACATGCAGAAAATGCTGAGGAATTAGTCTTTTACGATGAATCTTTGGAAACGGAAAAATCCGATACAAATTAATTTCTTCTTCATTTTTTCGAAGTTAAAAAAGCGTATTTTATAAATACGCTTTTTTTTCTTTAAATTTACACATCTTTAAATATCCAAAATTGAGGTAATTATGGCTGTATTATCACCTGAAAAAATAAATTCAAAGCTTGACGAACTTGAAGGATGGAACTTTAAAGATGAACAAATTTGTAAAGAATATGAGTTGAATAATTTTAAAGATGCACTGGATTTTGTAAATAAAATTGGTGAAGCTGCTGAAATGTTGAACCATCATCCGGATATTTTTATTCATTCGTGGAATAAAGTTAAGATAACAATATCCACTCACAGTGAAGGTGGTGTTACGGAAAAAGATTTCATTCTTGCACACAGAATCGAGAAATTAAGCAATGGAAGATAGACTTAAATCTCTTCTTGAGCTTTATGAAAAAGATCCGAAGGATGAATTTGTTGCTTACGGGATTGCACTTGAGTATATCTCTTCGGAAAACTATGAAACAGCAGAAGAATATCTGATGTCAATATTACAATCAAATACTGGTTATGTACCGGCATATATGCAACTTGCACAAATAAAAGAAAAGCTAAACAGTTTTAATGAAGCTGCTGATTTTTACAGGAAAGGAATCAAAGCTGCAAAAGAGCAGGGCGATACACACGCCGCAAACGAAATGGAGGGATTTCTTAATGAGCTGGAATGATGTAGACATATTAAGAACTTTTCACGAGACCGATGCATTACTTCACGGTCATTTCCTTTTAACTTCAGGCAGACACAGCGAAGTATATTTTCAATGTGCTAAAATATTGCAGCATCCTGATTATGCTGAAGAATTATGTTCAATAATTGCCGATGAATTCTGTGATAAGAATATTGATGCTGTTATTGCTCCGGCTATCGGTGGAATTATTGTTGGGCATGAAGTTGCAAAGCAGATAAATAAAAGATTTATCTTTGCTGAACGCGAGGATAAAAAACTCACTTTAAGGAGAGGCTTTTCTATTAAAGAAGGTGAGAGAATTTTGGTTTGTGAAGATGTAGTAACAACAGGTGGTTCTGTTTTCGAAGTTATGGATATTGTAAAAGCCTGCGATGCTGAAGTTGCCGGAGTTGGATTTATTGTAGACAGAAGCAATGGAAGAGTTGATTTTGGAGTTCCCCAGTTAAGCACAATCAAACTGGAAGCCGTATCATACTCGCCTGAAGAATGTCCGTTATGCAAAAACGGTTTGGAATTAGTAAAACCCGGCTCGAGAAAATTACCGATAAAAAGTTAATTCATTTCTAAATGATAATTCTCCTTTATATGCAGGATTAATATGCGAAATCTATCAATATCAATTTTTGTTTCTGTCCTTATTACAAATTTTATTTCGGCTCAGATAAATTTTGATGATTACTTTTACGATAAAACTCTTCGCCTGGATTATTATCACACCGGCAATAAAGAAAGTGATTCATATTCATTTGATGAATTAATAGAAGAACCATACTGGGGTGGTTCAAAAGTAAATTTGATAGACAGGTTTAATTACGGTAAATATATGTTCAGAGTGATTGATACAACAAGCAATAAATTGATTTATTCAAGAACATACTCAACTTTGTTCGGTGAGTGGCAGACAACAGAAGAAGCAAAGCAGACAGTTAAATCTTTTAGCGAAACCGTTGTGTTTCCGTATCCTAAAAACACGGTAAGAGTTGAATTTTACGACAGGAACAGAAAGAACGAACCTGTGAAAAAATTTGCTTACCTGGTAAATCCCAATAACTATTTTATAAAAACAGAACGAAGTAAAAAGTACAGCAATTTTGATGTGGTGATTTCCGGTAACCCTGCAACATGTGTAGATATCGTACTTATTCCTGAAGGTTATACTGAAGACGAAATGGATAAATTTAAAAAAGATTGCGACAAATTTGCCGAATCTCTTTTCGGTTGTTCTCCTTATAAGGAAAATAAAGATAAGTTTAATATTCGCGGAATCATTGCACCTTCAGAGGAATCAGGAACAGATATTCCGGCAAATGATATCTGGAAAAATACTTTGGTAAATACAACGTTTTATACATTCGATCTTGATAGATACCTGATGACCGCAGATAATAAAGTTCTCAGAGATGTTGCATCTTATGCGCCGTATGATCAAATCTATATTTTAGTAAATACAATAAAATACGGCGGCGGATCTATTTACAATCATTATTCTGTTTGTGCAATAGATTGCAGGTTTGTTGAATATATTATTGTTCATGAATTTGGTCATGGTTTTGGCTCTCTTGCAGACGAATACTATACTTCAGATGTTGCCTACCAGGATTTTTATCCAACTGATATTGAACCGTTGGATCCGAATATTACTACGTTAGTTGATTTCGATTCTAAATGGAAAGATCTTGTAGAAAATGACACACCAATTCCAACACCCGATACGCCTGAGTACAAAGATAAAGTTGGTGTGTTTGAAGGTGGCGGTTATGTAGCAAAAGGTGTTTTCAGACCTTATGAAGAATGTACGATGAAATCGATAAGTTACAATAACTTTTGCCCTGTTTGTAAAAGGGCATTACAACGAATGATCGATTTTTATACGGAATAATTTTTTAGGCAGGAAAAACTTGGATCAAAAAAAATTACACAAGCTCGTAGAAACTATTGCCTCAAGAGAGTTTTCAACGGAAAAAGAACTGCTCATCAAAGTAATAGATCAGATTGTTGAAAATGAGGATATAAAAATTACAGGTGGTAGAATCTGGCGTTTGAATGAAGAAAAAAAATCGTATAAAATTCTTTATCAGACTGGAAATTTTGAAAAACTAAATCAGGCATTCGAATTAAAAGTAAAAGAGAATCCAATCTTCAGTCATCTTGTTCAGGAAAGAACGATTTTAGGAAATGAAACAAATGAAGTATTGAGAGAAAAAGGAATATTCAGGTACTCTGCATCTGGTGTTGGTTCAAAGAAAAAAATAGATGATATCCGGTACTATGAATATATCCTGGCTTTAAACAGCGATAATATTGATGAAAATTTAAGACTTGCTCTCAACATAATTGCTACTACTCTTACTTCTCAAATAAAGGAATGGCGTTATTCAAAAAGTGCGTCTCATCTCAAAGCAAACATCGATGAAGCCCGAAAGCTGCAAAAAAGTATATTACCGGAACACGAGATTCAATTCGGAAATTATGAAATATATGGCGTCACAAAACCTGCAGAAATAGTGGGTGGAGATTTTTTTGATTACATAGAAGCAGGTAAAGAAAATGAACGTCTCGGTATTGCTATAGGTGATGCTGCTAGTAAAGGTGTTGGAGCTGCAGCAGAGGCAATGTACATTTCAGGTGCTTTAAGAATGGCAAGTAGTTTTGAAATAAAAATTGTTCCTCTTATGAGAAGAATGAACGAGCTTGTCCACAAGATTTTTGAAGATGATAAATTTGCTTCTTTGTTTTATGGAGAACTTTCATTACAGCAAAGCGGATTATTTTTATACGCAAATGCAGGGCATAATCCACCGTTATTTTATAAAGCTGAAAATAACAAAGTTTCATTGTTGGATACTACCGGACCGTTACTTGGTCCGGCACCTAATGCAAATTATTATATCGACAGTATTAATTTTTCAAATGGTGATATACTTTTGCTGTTTTCCGACGGAGTTACCGAAACCGCAGATTCAAATTTTGAACCTTACGGAGATGAAAGATTAATTAACAAATTAAAAGAAGTAACCAGGTTATCATCGAAAGAAATTGTCTTGACAATTCTTGAAGATGTTATTAAATATTCTAAAAATGGCAAATACAGTGACGATAAGACGCTTGTAGTTATTAAAAAGCGATCATCAAAGTAATTTTTATTATTTAAAAGCAGGGTTAAACTTATGCTGCAATCTATCAACCCTTATACAGAAGTAGTAATTAAAACTTACCCTGAACATTCCCCCAAAGAGATCGAAAAAATAATTGAAAGTGCCGACAAAACATTTCTCTCCTGGCAAAAAGTTGAATTCAAAAAACGATCTGCCTTAATGAAAAAAGCGGGGGATGTTTTAAGAAAAAGGAAAGATGAATTCGGCGAATTGATGACACTGGAAATGGGAAAGCCGTTAGAGCAATCCATTGCTGAAGTGGAAAAGTGTGCCTGGGTGTGTGATTACTATAGTGAGAATGCAAAACGGTTTTTAAGTGATGAGTTAATAGAAACCGATGCTTCAAAGAGTTATGTTTCTTATCAGCCGCTTGGAGTAGTACTTGCAGTAATGCCGTGGAACTTCCCATTCTGGCAGGTTTTTCGTTTTGCTGCTCCCGGTTTGATGGCAGGCAATGCAGGAATTCTTAAACATTCTTCAAATGTATCAGGTTGTGCTTTAGCTATTGAAAATGTTTTTAAAGAAGCCGGATTTCCGGAAAACCTGTTCAGAGCTATACTTGTGAAATCATCCGAAATGGAATTTGTGATTGAACATCCGTTAGTGAGAGCTGTTACGCTTACAGGCAGTGTTTCCGCAGGAAAAGCTGTAGCCGCAAAAGCCGGATCTGTATTGAAAAAAACGGTAATGGAATTGGGTGGAAGCGATCCTTATATTATTCTTGATGACGCCGATCTTGAAGAAGCCTCTTCAACCTGTGTGACTTCACGATTAATTAATGGTGGACAAAGCTGTATTGCAGCAAAAAGGTTTATTATTGTTGAATCTGTTTATGCTGAGTTTGAAAAGTTGTTTGTTGAAAAGATGAAGAATGTGAAAATGGGCGATCCATTTAACAAGGAAAACTTATTAGGTCCACAAGCGAGTGTTTCATTGAGGAATGAATTACATCAGCAGGTTTTAAGAAGTGTTGAGATGGGAGCTAAATTACTAACCGGTGGCGAATTATCAAAAATAAAAGGTGCATTTTATCCAGCAACAGTTTTATCTGGTGTTAAAAAAGGAATGCCCGCTTACGATGAGGAATTATTCGGTCCCGTTGCTGCATTAATCAAAGTAAAAAATGAAAACGAAGCAATAGAAACCGCTAACGATTCAATATTCGGATTGGGTGCGGCAATATTTAGTCAAGATGTTACAAGAGCTGAAGAGATTGCAAAGACAAAAATGAATGCCGGATCCTGTTTTGTAAATTCATTTGTAAAATCCGATCCAAGGTTGGCATTCGGTGGGGTGAAACAATCGGGCTTTGGAAGGGAGCTTTCCGTATTTGGAATAAGGGAATTTGTGAATATTAAAACTGTTTATGTGAAATAAACAACTGTTCTGGAAACTGTGGCTGATTAGCTGTTATTTTGAGGTAGAATGCTAGTGACTAAATTTAAGAAAGAATTTTTGTCGAACGGTTTTGAAATGTAATGTGAACAACCCTCGGAAAGAAATAATTCTCTCTGACCTTTCATTGCAAGTGCAGTGACAGCAACTATCGGTAAATCTTTATATCCCTCTAGTTTTCTGATTCTTTTGGCAGCTTCAAGTCCACTCATTCCTCTGCCAAGAGCGATATCCATTAGTATAGCATTAAACTGTTTGTTTTCAGCTTTCTCGATTGCCTCTTCACCACTTATCACCGTTTCCAGGTTGCAGATTCCTTCAAGTAAATATTCAATTACTCCCGCATTTGAATAATCATCTTCCACCAATAAAACATCGGGTAGATTTGCAGGTTTTTCTATTTCTTGTTTTTCCAAATTATCTTCATCCTTTTTTGAGAGTGTTGTTGATTTATCTGACGTTTCAGTTTTTTCGTCTCCCTGAAAGCTAACAGTAAATACAGAACCGCTACCGACTTTGCTTTCAACAGAAATTTTTCCGTTCATAAGAGACACGAATTTTTTGGTTATACTAAGTCCTAAACCACTGCCTTCAAAACCACGATCAAAGCCTTCACTAACCTGTCTGAATTCTTCAAAGATCAGGTCGAGATCGTTTTCCGGAATACCGATACCAGTATCGGTTACTTTTAATACTACGTTTTCGGTATTATCCACTATTTTTTTATTAACTTCAACCGTAATACCACCCTTGTGAGTGAATTTTATAGCATTGCTTATAAGATTGTTGACAATTTGCCGGAATATTCGTTCATCTAAAAATGAATAAATATTTTTATCTTTGATATTAGTATTGATATATAACTTTTTCTTTTTTACAAGTTCTTCGAATGTTTTAATCTGGCTTACAGTTACATCTCCGACATTAATTATTTCTTTGTGTATTTCTGATTTATCAGCTTCTATCTTTGAAAGATCGAGAATCAGGTTTAATGTACCTAATAGCCTGTTTGCACTATCATAAATTTCACTTGACATTTCCTTGAGTTCGGGACTAGTAATTTCTCTTTTTAATATTTCAGTGTAGCCCATAATACCAACCATCGGTGTTCTAAGTTCATGGCTCATATTAGCAAGGAAGTTCGTTTTTAAACGATTCATTTCCTCTGCTTTATTTTTTGCTTCAATAAGTTCTTCATCGTATCTTGCGCGCGCAATTGCCATTGCCGTTTGATCTGAAACAAAACTCAAAAATTCTTTATCTGTTTCTGTATATCGTTCGTGTTCCGTATAGGTTTGAACGACAATAGCACCAATTGTTTCACCCCTTACTTTTAGGGGCACTCCCAGCCAATCTACTGAATCAGTTAGAATTCTTTCAACTTCACCTTGTTCAACCAGTGTGTCGAATACTTCAGGATTTACCAGAACAGATTCCTCCGATCGAATAACGTATTCGGTTAGTCCTTTGCCTGGTTTTTTAGGAGAAGGAGCTTTATCAAATTTATCTACGAAATAGGGAAAGCTTAATAAGTCTTCTTCCTTATTGTATAACGCAATATAGAAATTTTTTGCATTTATGAACCCGCTAATAATCTTATGAATCTTGGAATAAAGATGATTTAAATCTCTGGAAGCATTTGCAGCCTGAGAAATTTTATACACTGCTTCACGCAAAAAATCATAACGTTTTCTATCGGAGACATCTCTTACTATTGCTTGTATCAACACTTCTCCGTGGAGTTCAAATCTATTTAAGCTAACTTCAGCGTCAAATGGCGTTCCATCTAATCTGCAATGTTTCCACTCAAAGAATTGAGGCTCACCTTCCGTGGCTTTCTTTATATACTCAGCTCCTTTTTCCGAGGAGACACTTTTATCCGGTTGTTCAGCGGGTGAGAATTTAAAGGGAGTTTGACCTATAATATCTTCCCGTTTACATTCAAACATTTCAAGAGTTCTAGTATTACAATCTAAAAATTTTTCTCCATCCATAAGGAAGATAGCATCGTTTGCAGTTTCGAAGAGAGTTTTATATTTCAATACATTATCAATTAGTTCTCTTTTTATAGCTTTCTGTTCTGTTACATCTCTAAAACTCCATACTCTACCGATAATTTTATCTTCAATTCTTTGAGGACAGGAATAACGTTCAAAAACTCGTCCGTCCTTAAATTCAAGAACGTCAAAACTTTCTTTTTCTGCGTTAGTATACAGGTATTTAACTTTTTGAAGAAATTCTTCGGGCTCTTTTAATTGATCGAAAACAAACTTAAGTAGTTTCTCATCATCCCGTGTTTCAGTAATTGATAACGGGATTCTCCACATATTTGTAAAATTCTGATTAAAGTTTTTAACCTTTCCGCTTTTGTCGACTACTAATATACCATCCGCAGTAGAGTCCAAAGTTGAACGTAAAAGTGATAACGAATCTTCAATTCTATCATTGGCAATTTTATTTTCCGTTTTATCGATTGCCATCCCCGTTATAATATCACCATTCAGAAGAGCACTAACCTGCATAGCCTTTACTTTACCGGATTTTGTAATGAACTCCATTTCAAAGCATTGTATCTCAGAGTTCTCTCTCAGTAACTCGATGAACTTCTGTCTGTCTTTCTTATTCTTATAAAAGAAAATAGTGTTTTTGTTGTAAAAACCTTCCCTGGTTTTGAATTCAAACGACTGAGCAGCATACTCGTTTGCATATAGGAGAGTCCCATCAATCCTGGTCTTGAAAAAGCAAACACCCAGATTATTAGAAAGCCATTCAAATGATTTTGCGGATATCTGAATGGTATGCTCCAATTCAGTTATGTTATCCTGATTAAACGTATTTTTTTCTTCTAGTACTTGTGTTTCAGATTTCGAAGGAGTAAAAAGTTTCATTTTTTTAGAAAGCACTTTCTTATCGGCTTATTGAATGCATACAATCAATAAATTTTATGCCAGCAATTAAATGGTTACTATAGAATTATTGCGACTATTATTTGTAAAAATAGCTGAAAAGCTGCAATATTTTCCCCTAAAGCTTGATAATAGTACTGATCAGATCAATTTTGTCTGTTTTTGTTAAGAATTAGAAAGAGGGAGCAGGGTATATTTTATGTCTTACTTAATTGGTTTTCAAAAATATTTTTCATCAATTTGGAAATTGAGCTGCGATCGTAAGGTTTTGAAATGTAATGAGTGCAGCCACAACTCAGGAATTTGTCTTTATCTCCATCCATAGCAAACGCTGTTATTGCTATAATAGGGATTTTTTTATAATCTTTCATTTTCCTGATAAGCTTAGTTGTTTCAACTCCACTAATTCCGGAACCCAAATTAATATCCATCAATATTGCATCATACTTTTTTTGTCTTACAATTTCCAGTGCTTCTTCACCTGTTTTGGCAAAGGTTAAATCACAAATTCCTTCTAAAAATAATTGTGTTACATCTTTGCTTGATTGGTCATCTTCAACAAATAATACTTCTGGTACTGTCTTTAAATATGGGGAATGGTTTTGAGTGATTACGGAACGGCTGACATCTTCTCCTTTTGGTTTCATTACGTCTACTGATTCATCGAGTGCTGTAAAAGTAATCACGAATTCGGAGCCGCTACCTACTTCGCTTTTTACATTAATTTTTCCATCCATTAATTTTACAAATCTTTTCGTGATAGTTAGTCCTAAACCGGTTCCTTCGAAATGTCTGTTGATACCTTCGCTTACCTGTCTGAATTCTTCAAAAATAGTATCCAGGTTTTTTTGCGGTATTCCAATTCCTGTATCTGAAACAGAGATTTGTACAAGTTTTTCCATTGCATTCTGAATAGTGTCGACTCGTATGGTTATTCCACCTTTCTTAGTAAATTTAATTGAGTTGCTTACAAGATTGTTTATTATTTGTCCTAGAAATCTTTCATCTAAAAGCGCAGTTATATTTTCATCTGAAAATAATGTGTGGAGATAAAGTCCTCTTTTTTCTGCTGTTGGTTTGAAGATTTCTGCGTGTCTTTTAACAATAGAGGGAACATTAATGGGTTCCAGATATATATCGATTCGGTTAGCTTCTATTCTTGAAAGATCGAGCACAGAGTTAAGAGTTTCCATAAGTCTATTACCGCTGAAGAGAATCTTGTCAATCATATCAACCTGTTCCGGATCTTTTAACTTTTCGAGTAACATTTCAGAATAACCTAAAATTCCAACAAGAGGTGTTCGTAATTCGTGACTCATATTAGCCAGAAATGCAGACTTTAATTTATTCATCTCTTCTGCATATTCTTTTGCTTCTTTCAATTGTTTTTCAGCCTTCTTTCTGCCTGAAATATCATGTAAAGTTATCAGAACTGATTTGTTTCCATCAAAAATTATTTCTTTGCCTAAACCCTCAACCCATTTTTCATTGTTTTTCAAAGTAAGAATTTTGAATTCTGCTGAAAACAAATCAGGATTCTTTTTCGCTTTTATAAAAGTACGTTTTAATTGCAGGTTGAAATCAGGGTGCAAAAATTCAAAAATATCTTTCCCGTTTGCTTCTGCGGGGGAATGAATTTCTACAAGGTGTGCAGCACTATTATTAGCAAAAAGAATTGAGCCATTCATACCTAATATAATTGCCGGCTCGAGCATGTTATCAACTAATGATTTAAATCTTTCTTCACTTTGTCTTAATGCTTCTTCTGCTTTTTTTCTTTCAGTTATATCGTTAGTTATGCCAATTAATGCAATAGGTTTCTCGGAATCATCCTTAATGATTGAGGTTGAGAGTAGTACAGGAAATTCTTCGCCCGATTTTTTTATGTCTAATAGTTCTCCGCTCCAGCCATCTTCAAAAGTGAAAGAGCGAACTTTGTTTATCAATTGTACTGAATTATTTGGTGAACGTATTATTGAAATCTTTTTCCCAATAATTTCGTCCTGTTCATAGCCATAAGTTTTGCAAAAAGAATTATTTACAAACATGATGACTTCATTCATATCCATAATCCAAACGCATTCACTTATGCTCTTTAATGCGTGTGCAAGCATTGATATTTTTTCTTCAGATAATTTCCTGTCTGTTATATCCGATATGAAACCTTCGAGAGCAATTATTTCACCGGAATCATTATAAATTCCTATCCCTTTTTCCCATAGCCATTTTTCAAAGCCGTCGCGTGTATATATTCTATATAAAATTGTGAAAGGTTTCTTTTTTTCTAATGCATAATTTATTTCAATCCACAACCGGTCACGATCTTCCGGATGAATAATATTATTGTACGCGATCGTGCTATCATTAATAAAATCTTCAGGTTTATAACCAGTAAGAGAAAGACATCCTTCACTTACAAATTCCATAGTCCATTTCCTGTTAAGCTTACAGCGGTATGCCATTCCCGGAAGATTGCCCATCAAAGTATTTATTCTTCTGTTCTGTTCGCGAATAGTTGATTCTTTCAACTTCTTATCTGTTATATCACGAATAATTGCATGAAGCATTACCTGGTTTTCAAGAACAACGCGATTAAGGGTTACTTCCGTATCAAACAGAGTTCCATCTGCTTTTTTATGTTTCCATTCAAAGAACTGCGGTATATCATCCAGCGCTGCATTTATTTTTTCCAGAGCAATTTCTTTGGATTTATTTCCATCAGGTTGGGTGCGAGGAGAAAATTTATGTATTTTTTTATTGATGATTTCATTTCTTGAACAGCCGAATATTTCCAGTGTTTTTTCGTTGCAATCTAAAAATGTATCGTTGTTTAAAAGCAGTATCGCATCGTTAGCCGATTCAAATAACGTTTTAAATTTTACTTCATCGTGTTTGACAACCGGAAAATTTTTGTTCTGGTTATGAACTTTACATTCAATAACTTCCTTGTCTTCAACTCTGATCTTTGTCGTTTCTATTTCTACGTTAAATTTTTTCCCTTTTAAATTTTGAATTTCAACATTTCCAAGAATTCCTTTCTTTTTCCTTTTAATTTTATTAAACCGTGCTACCGAGACCTTTCTCTTATCCCGGGTGAAAAAATCAGGCAGTTTATATCTTTTTGTTTTTGATTTAGTTATTCCAAGTAACTTTCTTGCTTGTTTATTTATATCAAGCAAAGAAAGAGATTTTGATTCAAGAATAAGTCGGGATTCGTCTGCTTCTTCGAATAACAATTGGTATGTGTTGTTTTTACTCATTCGATTTATTTGTCGGCAAATAAGATCATTTGTTATAATTTAGCAGGCAGAAAATGGAAATAAAATTTTTTCTTATGCGATTTAAATCTGCTGTTTTAATCAGGAATCTTATATATTTTGTTATAGAATATTTTTGGGATACCGGCAGAACCGGTAACTTCTTAATAAATAGGAAAATATTGCAAAAATGACGCCAATTCAGGATTCCGCAAAATCATTTCAATTCAACTTTCCGATACCACAATCAGTTTTGGGACCGGACGAATTTTTCATAATCATTCAGAAATTAATTATTGCAATTCTTATCGGAATATTGATTGGATTGGAACGAGAACATTCACGTTCTAAAGCAAGTAAGATTTTTGCCGGTATCAGGACCTATCCTTTACTATCTATGCTTGGCTTCTCTGCAGCTTTAGTTGCTTCAATAACAAACGTATGGTTATACGGAATTATTTTTATCGGCTATTCTGCGCTGATTACAACTTCATACATCTCTTCTGCAAGAGAAGGAAGACTCGGCGGCACATCTGAAGCATCGGCTTTACTTGTTTTTATTCTTGGCTCTCTTGTTTACTGGAATATGATTTTAGTAGCAGCAGCAATTGCGGTTTTTACAATTTTATTCCTTTCATTAAAGATTCAGTTGCATTCATTTGTAGGGAAGATTAACAGTGAGGATATTCTTGCCATTGTGAAACTGGCAATAATAACAATTATCATATTGCCGTTGCTTCCCAATCAAACAATCGATCCTTTAAACATTTTTAATCCAAGAACAATATGGCTTTTAGTAATATTTGTAAGTGGTATTGGTTTTGTCGGATATATTCTTGTTAAATATGTTGGAAAAGACAAAGGTATAGGATTAACCGGATTTTTAGGTGGAATGGTTTCAAGTACCGCGGTTACTTTTTCTATGTCGAAAAAGAGCAGGGAAAGTGAACTGCTCGCCGGAAATTATGCTGTTGGTGTTATGCTGGCATCCTCAGTTATGTATCTCAGGATCTTTATTATTATTGTTTTGTTAAACTTAAAGTTTGCAATGTATGCCTGGCTGCCACTCATTATTTTTGGTGCTGCCGGGTTATTAATCAGTTTTTTGCTTAAAAGGAAAATTCAGAGCCCAATCAATGAAGTATTTGAATTAAAAAATCCGCTTGAGCTTAGATTTGCTTTGTTGTTCGGTTTGATATTTGGTATTGTAATAGTTGTGAGCAAAGCCGCTCAATTATATCTCGGCACCGAGGCTTTATACGGTGTAAGTGCTATAGCCGGCATAACCAGTGTTGATGCAATTGTTCTTTCCGTTATTCATCTTTTGCCTGTTTCTATTAATATTTCTACTGCAGTAGCAGCAATAATTATTGCAACCGCCTCCAACAATGTTATTAAGATAGCTATATCACTTTACTGGGGCTCAAAAGAATTCAAAAAGTTTGTTTTGATCGGACTCGGACTCCTGGTTTTAATTTCATTGATCACACTTATCTTTTATATTTGAAAAGAAAAATACCGGTTAGAATTCCAAAATCTTCTACTAATAAATGTTAATCCGAATTGAATAATTATAGATTAACAATTCAATATGATGGTACCGGTTACGCAGGCTGGCAGATTCAGGAAAATGCAAAAACCATCCAGGGTACAATTTCGGATTCTGTAAATACAATTCTAAGAGAAGAGATAAATCTGATCGGCTCTGGCAGAACAGATTCAGGTGTTCATGCGCTCGGACAAGTAGCAAATTTCAGATGCGAAAATAAAATTGATGTTTATCATTTTCAGCATTCACTTAATTCAGTTTTGCCGGAAGATATATCTGTAATAAAGATTGAAAAAGTTAGCGAATTGTTTAATTCACGTTTTGATGCTAAGCAAAGAACTTACTTGTATCTTTTCTCGAAAATAAAATCACCGTTTTATTACAAGTATTCTGTTCATAAAAAAAATCTTGATATCAAATCTCTTAACAAATTGAGTATGGATTTTTTAGGGAAAAAAGATTTTTCTTCATTCTGCAAGAAAAAAGGTAATATTGAAAATAAAGTTTGTGAGGTAAAACAAGTTACATTTCGGGAAACAAAAATTTTTTATTTATTTTTTATTTCAGCGGATAGATTTTTACACGGCATGGTGAGGGCTATAATCGGTACGATGTTAAAAGCTATGAATGAAAAAGGAGGAAATGATTACATCAAAAAGATCATCGATGATAAATCCAGAGAAGCAGCGGGAGATTCTGTCCCTGCAAAAGGACTGTTTTTGTATAGAGTAGATTATTAAATATTACATATGGATTTTTTAGCCGGTTTACATCCGCAAGTAGTTCATTTTCCGATTGCACTTTTATTGACGTACGTTCTTTGTGAATTGATCGGGTTTATTTTTAAAAAGAATTTTTTTTCTAAAACAGCTCACTTACTTTTATTGCTCGGTGTAATCGGAGCTATGGTGGCTGTTCTTACTGGAAACCAGGCTTTTTCAGCTTTTCACAACTGGAACAATGCAAGTAGGGAGTTATTCAATCATCATCAGACTTATGCAAATTTAACTGTCTGGTATTTTTCAGGTTTATTGGTGTTAAAAACTTTTTTTGTATTGAAGAAAAAATCGAGTAAGGCATTGGAGTATTTTATAATTTTACTGGCGTTATTTGGTTGTTTTCTTATTTATCAAACTTCAGATTACGGTGGCGATCTGGTAAAAAAGTTTGGAGTTGGGACTGAACTAAGAATTGATAAACAGGAAACGAATGATTAAAAGTATACTTTTTACTATTTTTTGATTAATGAATTCAATGATTTGAATGAAAAAGTTTTTTATTTTTTTTGTGATCGTTTTAAGTGTTCCGACCTATGCAATTAATCCACCCGCTGAAAAAGCCCAGGGAATTTTTCTTGCATTCGGTGTGGGACCAAGGATGCCGGTTGGGAATCTTTCCAACTCAACTGATCTCGGTTATGGATTTAATATAGAAGTATCATACACAGATAATGGTGTCTTGCCGTTTTTCGTTTTTGCAAAGGTAGGATTTGAGCAATATCCCGGATCACAAAGCTTTTACCAGGAAACACAATATTCAAATCTTTCAACAAATGCTTTTCCACTTCAGCTCGGGGTACGGTATTATTTTAGTCCACTTCTTGAACAGGTTGTTTTGTTCATACCAATAGTTGAGCTTTCAGCTTCATTCACGTATTTTGATAAATTACATGAATTTAAAGCCGGGTCAGGCATAAGCAACTTCACTGAAGAAACTGCAAAGTTTGGAGCAACTGCCGGTGTTGGATTATCTATGTTTCTTATGGAAATAATCGCCTCGTATAATTACCTGGAAAGTAATCAATTTATTTCTGTCGATCTCAAAGTCAGAATTCCACTATTTATCAATTATTAAATATTAAGATGAGTTACAAAACACTTTTGCTGGAAATAAAAGATCACGTTGCCGTTGTTACTATAAACAGACCGGATAAATTGAATGCATTAAATGCACAAACAATTAATGATCTTGATTTGGTTTTTGATGAGTTAAAAAACGATAATGATATTTATGTAATAATTTTAACCGGTAGTGGTGAGAAAGCATTTGTAGCAGGGGCGGACATATCAGAACTTAACAAGCTCGATATTGTGGGTGCAAAAGAATTTGCAGAAAGAGGACAAGCTGTTTTCAACAAAATAGAACAATCCGATAAACCTGTAATTGCAGTGGTAAATGCTTTTGCACTTGGCGGGGGCTGCGAACTTGCACTTGCCTGTCATATTCGTATCGCAAGTGAAACTGCAAAATTTGGTCAGCCGGAAGTTAATCTCGGAATCATTCCCGGTTATGGCGGCACTCAAAGACTTGCAAGGTTAATAAATTCGGGAAGAGCCACTGAATATATTTTAACTGCCGATATGATCGATGCAAATGAAGCTCTACGCATAGGACTTGTAAACAAAGTTTATCCTTTAAATGAATTGATGGATAATGCACAAGGTATGGCAACAAAAATAGCAGGAAAGGGTCAACAGGCAATTCGTCTGGCAATGAAAAGTATTCGTGCTGTAAATGAATTTTCACTTAAAGAAGGACAAAAATTAGAGGCGAGTCTTTTTGCATTATGCTGCGGTACGGAAGATTTTAAAGAAGGAACATCTGCATTTCTTGAAAAACGAAAACCAGTGTTTAAGAACAAGTAAATATGAAATTTAACTTTGATAAGAAAACAGCCGCACTTACTTTATTTGGTGCGGCTGTACTTTTATTAGTTGTGAATCTGCTTGTTGGTATTTTAAATGAAGCACCTGAAATTGATACCAACAATAGGGAAATCAACACGTCCGGAATTGATAGTTTATTTCTGTTTTCGCTGCACAGTTTCGGAATTAACAACGATTGGATAAAAGAAAAACGGAGCAAAAAAAATATAAATTCATATCTTGTTGATGTTCCTGTTGATCTTTCTATACCCGTAATTCTTACGGAGCTAAATATAAATTTTAACAACAAGGGTGTAAAAATTATTTCCGAAGAAGAAAATTCTTCTGGAAAAACTGAAACTGAATTTTATGTGGGAAATGAAGTCCGTTTAAAATCCGAGTTTAGATATGATGATACAATTCATCGTATTGCAGGAACAATTTCATTCATATTAAGTAATTATAAGTTAACTGATTCAGAAGATTCTTTATTTCTTGATATTCCCGAACCGTTTTCTCCTTTGATGCTTCCTTCAACGAAAAATTTCGATATAACGAGATTTATAACAGGGAAAAAGAAAACATTTTCAATTCTGTTAAACGATGATATCACAGAAATTAAATACAAGCTTCGTGATTATTATTCTCAGGACAGAATAAAATCTACCCTATTCACAATTATACAGGATTTTTCCGGCGCATCTTTTTTTGTTATTGATGATAATTCGGATTTGTTCCATTCAAAAGTGTTTACATTAATTAAAGAGGAGCTTGGTAAAAGAAATATTAAATTGTTGAAGCTTAGAGAATTAATCGATCTTGAATACAAAAACGAACTTCAGATTAAAAGTGATTTCGATTATTTAATGAAGAACATGGATGATGGGGGAAACCGAATTATTGTTGTTAATTATGAAGGATTCGAAAAGTTAATTCCTGAAATAAACAGGTTTAGAAAAATCGGTTATAAAGTTGTTCATCCTTCTCTTATGATTGAAAAGCAAGAGGAAGAATAGAATTCAGAAACTATTACATTATTCACTCTCGTAAATTTCCACTTCACCAAACTCATCACTTTTTAGTTGTTTCAGAAGCTTATCCTTATCGCCAACCAGCACAGTAGTCATTTGATCAGGAAAAATATTTTCAATTGCTGCTTTATTAACATTATTGAGTGAAATGGAATTGATATTTTCTATATACTTTATGAAATAATTATCGGGTAAATCGAAAATGATTTTTCCGGTTATGTTAGATGTAATATGTTTATAAGTTTCGAAATTGGAAGGAAATTTTCTTACGATAGACGATTTAGCAAAATTTAATTCATCCGTTGTTACGCCGTTCATGATATCATTTAGTTCACGAAAAATTTCTTTCAATGCATTGTACGTATCATCGATTCCAACAGATGTGTAAACGGAAAAATAAGCCTCATCCTTATAATAGTTGAAATTGGATCCTGCGCCGTAAGTGAATCCGTGTTTTTCACGAAGATTAAGATTGATCCTGCTTGTAAACTGACCACCCAGAGTACTATTTAGCAAATGTTTGGCAAAATAATCTTCTGAATTTCTACCGGTGGAATGATGACCGGTTCGTATTTCTGTTTGAACTGAATCTTTCTTATCCGCGATATAAATCTTGTGGATGTCCTTTTTATTTTTAAGTTTAGGCAGGTTATTAAAACTTTTTCCCTGCCATCCCGATAAATTTTGCTTCAGAACTTTCATCAGTTCATTTTTATCTATATCACCGGTAACGACCATAAAAGAATTATTTGGCAGAATGAAATTCTTGTAACTGTCGTTTATTTCCCCAGTTGCGATTTGTTTGATGTTTTTTTCAACTCCCAAAACAGGAAATGAATATGAATTCTGACTACCTATTAATATAGATTCGAAAGAAACATTTGCCAGATATTCCGGATCATCTTTCAATTGCTGAAGTCTTGTTAAAATTTTTCTTTTCTCGCGTTCAAAATCTTCTTTCTTTAAATGAGGTTCAATCAGAATTTTCGATAACAATTCCAGAGATTTACTAAAATTTTCCTTTAGAGTCTGAAGTGTTAGCTGGATGTTATCGCTGTTGCAATGGATGGAAAAACTGGTGCCTAAAAGATCAAACTGTTCGCTCAATTCAAGCGAGTTAAATTTACCAGCCCCTTCATCGATACACATTGAAAGAAGATTGAATGTTCCTTTTTTATCTACAGGATCGAATTTACTGCCGGAGTTTATTACAACTTTAACCAGTACAATCGGCAATTCTGATTTTTTAATGTGATAAATCTGTAATCCGTTTTCCAGTTTAAATGTTTCCTCTTCAGGAACAGTGAATAATGATACCGGGGAAGGAGTAGGTATTATGTTGCGGTCAAATTTCATGAAATTTTATTCTTCGGGATGATTCGTAATTCAACAAAAGGATTTATTAGATAGTTCGATATTACATTTATTATTTCCTCTTTACCAACAGATTCATAACGATTTAAATCAAATGCAAAAGAGCTTGGTTCGTTCAGGTAAAAATTATATAAGTTGAGATGATCTGCAATTGTATCTAAATTTTGAAGTGCAAAAACAAAGCTCGATTTGATTCCGTTCTTAGATCGTTTTAATTCCGATGGCTTAATCCCATTCGTTTTGATACCCTCTATCTCTTTAAATATTTCTGATTTTATTTCGTCTAATGATTTTTCTGGTTTGGCTGTTGCTACTATTGTAAAATGACCTCCATATTTCCCGGAAAATTGAAAAGCCGAAACATCCTGAGCAATTTCTTTTTCGAAAACCAAAGATTTATACAATCTTGCATTCTTACTGCCGGCAAGCAGATCTGATAAAATATCAAGAACTGCATCATCTTTATCGAAAGCTTTTTGAGTTAGCCATGATAGATAAATTCTTTCTAACTGAACATTATCTTTATGAACAATAGTTTTTGTTTCGTTTAATTTAATGTCGGTTAAATCTAAATGATTTACTCCATTACCGCTTTTTATATCTCCGAAATATTTTTCTACTAAAGATTTTGTTTTATCAATATCAAAGGTACCTGCAACAACCAGTGAAGCGTTATCGGGTGAATAAAATTTCTTAAAAAATCCTGATACATCCTCAAGAGTGTAGCTTTTTATGTCTTCAGCAAACCCTATAGTTGACCAACTGTAAGGATGAGATTTGTTGTAAAGATTTGTAATTAATAATTCCCATGCCAAACCATATGGTTGGTTATCGTATCTTTCTAAACGTTCATTATAAACAACTTTTTTCTGATTATCCAGTTTCTCTTGGTCTAGAGCAGGCAGCAGGAATCCCATTCTGTCAGCCTCAAGCCATAAGGCAAGCTCAAGAAAATTGGATGGTACCTTTTCAAAGTAATTAGTTCTGTCAAAACTGGTTGATCCATTTAATGAACCACCTGCTTCCTGTATTAAGCGGAAGTGCATTTCTTTCGCTACATGTTCGGATCCCTGGAACATCATGTGTTCAAATAGATGTGCAATCCCGGTCTTCCCTTTTTTTTCCTGCGCTGAACCCACTTTATACCATAAATTTACAGCGGTGAGAGGAATGTTTTTATTTTGATGAAGAATTACTTCAAGTCCATTGTCGAGCTTATATTTTTCATATTTAAGATTTAGAAGTTCCATTCAGTTTATATAATTAGATCAGTTCCCTTTTAATATAAATTTTATTCTATCGAGACGACCATCAATATTTGCATTAGGATAAACAT
>Ga0307445_10000282_pt1 | contig 26419 bp, 22 predicted proteins | sample SalMarSW160330MG_FD_202147 | JGI IMG/M metagenome (GOLD analysis project Ga0307445, IMG submission 202147) | Salt marsh sediment microbial communities from the Plum Island Ecosystem LTER, Massachusetts, United States - SW1603-30 | ecosystem: Environmental > Aquatic > Marine > Intertidal zone >... | reverse complement strand
AAGTTATTGATTATTAAGACTATTTTAATTGTACTGCTTGGTATATCAGCATGTACAAAAGCCCCTGTACTAAAGGATGCTTCCCCGGAATCTGTTAACATGTCTGCAGAGCGGCTTGACCGCATAGATAAGATGCTTCAGCAAAGCATCGACAGCGGATGGACGGCGGGAGCTGTCGGCTTTATTGCACGCGATGGTAGGATAGTATATAACAGGGCTTTCGGGGTGAGTGATTTTGAAGTAAAAACTCCGATGCATACTGATAATATCTTTCGCATTGCATCCCAGACAAAGGCAATAGTAAGCATAGCCGTGATGATGCTTTTTGAAGAGGGTAAATTCCTGCTCGATGATCCGATATCAAAATATATTCCTGAATATGCTGATCCCCGGGTAATTGACAGGTTCAATGAAGAGGACACAACATATACAACAATTCCTGCAAAACGTGAAATTACAATCAGGGATCTTCTCACTCATACCTCCGGTATTGATTATGCGGGTATAGGATCTCCTGTGATGAGAGCGATTTATGCAAAGGCAGGTATTTCTGCGGATTTTGGAAACGAAAATACACTTATAGGTGATGAGATGAAGGATCTGGGAAGACTGCCTCTTGCTCATCAACCGGGAGAAAAATGGACCTACGGATTAAATGTTGATGTATTGGGTTATCTGGTTGAATTACTTTCAGGTGAGAAACTTGATGAGTATCTTGAAAACCATATCTTCGAACCTCTCGGGATGGTTGATACATATTTCTATCTGCCGCCCGAAAAGCATCACAGGCTGGTAAAGGTGAATACTGAGGATGAAAATGGTCATGTCACATTTTTACAGAATGATTATTTTGATTACCCCTTGCTTGATGGAACCTATTTCTCAGGCGGTGCAGGACTTAGCTCAACAGTAAAGGATTATGCCATTTTCCTGCAGATGCTTCTGAACAACGGTGTATATAATGGGAAGAGATTTCTCTCAAGACGTACTGTGGAGCTGATCACCTCAAACCAGATAGGAGAGCTTAACCATGGTCGTAACAAGTTTGGCCTCGGTTTTGAAATTATAACCAAAGAAGGGCAGGCTGTGCTTGGAATCTCAGAAGGATCATTTTCGTGGGGCGGTTACTTTGCTACAAACTACTGGGCCGATCCAAAAGAAAGACTTCTCGGACTGATATTTACTCAACAGAGCCCTCTGAGCCATGAAGAGATCCAGAATAAATTCAAGGCGATGGTTTACCAGGCACTGGATGATTAAATGTATCGTGTTCCGGGTTTAGTGTTCCGCGTTTTCATTTTTTTCAACAATCCCTGGGGCAATTTCTAAAACTGTATATCCCGGGCTAGGGCACTGGATAACCAGCAAGTTCTTTCAGGTTCTCGGCAATGACATCATCAGGCAGCTCATAATTTTGCAGCTGGCCGGTAAGGAATTTATCATATCCTGTTAAATCCATCAAACCATGACCGGAAAAGTTAAACAGGATCACTTTCTCTTTCGCTTCCTCTTTTGCTTTTTTTGCCTCGCGAATTACTGTGGCAATAGCATGATTTGTTTCAGGTGCAGGAATTATTCCCTCGGTTTTTGCAAAGAGTATTCCAGCTTCATAACTCTCCAGTTGGTGCAGCGCTATGGGTGAAAGAAGACCTTCCTGAGTGGCTTTGCTGACGAGCGGTGCCATGCCATGATACCTTAATCCGCCGGCATGAATGGGAGCCGGTACAAAGCTATGGCCTAATGAATACATGGCAACCAGTGGTGTCATTTTAGCTGTATCACCATGATCATATACATAGGGGCCTTTGGTTAATGTAGGGCAGGATGCAGGTTCGACAGGTATAATATCAATTTTTGCTCCATTAATCTTATCATATACAAATGGGAATGCAAGTCCGGCAAAATTGCTACCACCTCCTGCACAACCAACTATTACATCAACTTTCTTTTCACCTGCTATTTCCAGTTGTTTCTTAGCTTCAAGGCCTATTATGGTTTGATGCATCATCACGTGATTTAACACACTGCCAAGTGAATACCTGCTTTTTCCTGTGGGATCAGTGACTGCTGCTTCAATTGCCTCGCTGATGGCAATGCCGAGACTGCCGGGAGTGTCGGGAGTTTTTTCCAGGATAGCTCTTCCGGCCTGGGTTTCATTACTTGGACTTGCCACACATGTGGCTCCCCAGGTTTGCATCATGAGTTTCCGGTAAGGTTTCTGATCATAGCTTATCCTGACCATAAATACCTTACACTCCAGTCCTATCAGGGAACAGGCAAATGCCAGGGCACTGCCCCACTGCCCGGCACCGGTTTCGGTTATCAAACGTTTGATCCCGAATTCTTTATTATACCATGCCTGAGTAACTGCTGTATTAGGTTTATGACTGCCTGGAGGTGACAAACTCTCATTTTTATAATAAATCCTGGCCGGGGTTCCGATAGCCTGTTCCAGTTCATATGCGCGGTGCAGGGGTGATGGACGATACCTGCTAAGTAATTCCAGAACTCCTTCGGGAATATCTATCCAGCGTTGTGTGCTGTATTCCTGTTCAACCAGATTCATAGGGAAAACAGGTGCCCACGCTTCTTCTGGTACTGGTCCGTCAGGGCTCATAAAAGGTGGAACTTTGATATCGGCTGCCAGATTATACCATTGCCTCGGCATCTCATTTTCACTTAATAAAATTTTTCTGATCTTTTTCATAATTTCAAATTTATGTTGGTTAATAAAAAATTTCAATAAAAAAGGCACGCTGTGAACTGCGCGCCTCTGAATAGAAATATCTTATAAAAGTTTATATCATGGCCTGTTTCACAGCATTATCTGTTAAACTGCACCACCACCAGGCACATATCCTCTTAATTTTCATGAATGTAAAACTAAAAAAAAAATTAATTCAATGCAAAAAAATGTAAAAAATTTAATATTTATTTTGATATTAAATAAAATATTTATCAGAATAATCCATTATCATATCATTCATAAATCCTGGCGCCAATCTGTTTAAGATCATCAAAAAATGAGGGGTATGATTTAGTTACACATTGAGCATCTGTGATTATCACCCTGTCAGAGGCCCGCAGGGCAGCCACAGCAGCTGCCATAGCAATACGATGGTCATTATGAGAATCAATATGAGCACCGCTGACCTCTCCTCCGGTAATAAGCATGGTATCTTCTTCCATGTCCACTTTTATGTTCATCTTACGGAATTCCTCCTTCAGGGCGTTTGCCCGGTTGCTCTCTTTATAGACAAGACGTGATACTCCTTTTATTGAGGATGTCCCCTTGCAGTATGCGGCAAGGGCTGCAAGAGGAGGGAAAAGATCAGGTGATTCCGTCGCATCAAAATCAAATGACCGCATGTCTGATTTTGAAACTCTTACTGAGTTTTCCTTTATGCTCAATTGAGCGCCGGCAAGGTCCAGAACAGTCAGTATGGCTTTATCACTTTGCCGGCTGTCGGGGTGAAGACCGTGAACCGTCAGTTCACCGTTAACGGCTCCGGCTGCAAGAAGGAGAGCACCTCCGCTCCAGTCGCCCTCAATGGTAAATTCTGAGGGTGTATATTTCTGGCTGCCTTTTATTATAAACAGGCTGTAGTTGTTATTTTGAACAGTTATTCCGAATTTATCGAGAACCTGAAGTGTCATATCAATATATGGCTTACTCTTCAGATCTTTTACATATATTTCAGAGTCTCCTTCTAATACCGGCATAGCCATCAGCAGACCGGTAAGAAGCTGGGAACTTACAGAACCGTCAATCTTGCATTTTCCGGCTTTCAATGGACCCCGGACTGTCAGGGGGAGAAATCCGTCTCTGCTGCTGCATTTCACACCGAGTTGCCGGAGAGCCTCCTCTACCATCGACATTGGTCTTTTTGTCAGTGAGCCCTTACCGGTAAGGGTCACCTCTTCATCATTTAAAGCTGCAATTGGTGAAAACATCCTGATTGCCAGGCCTGATTCTCCACAGTTAAGCATCCTTCCCCTGAGTTTGCCTGATCCCCTGATTTTCAGATTTTTACCATCACTTTGTATTTCTGATCCCAGGACAGCAGCAATATTTATGGCATCCAGGGAATCATCACATCCGGATGGATTTAATATAATAGTCTCGCCGTTAGTCAGCAATGCTGCAGCAATGGCACGTTGTGTCATGCTTTTTGACGGCGGAGCATTAATCTCACCTTCAACCTTTGATGGCACTATTACTTTATCCACTGCTTTTATCTGTTTTGCCAGTCTTTTGTTTTTTTATAACACCATTATTCATGATCTTCATCTGGTGATTGATCGACTCCTGATGGATAGCTTTGAAAACTGTATTAATAAGTTCGGTGCTGAGACCTTTTGCCTGGCCATGAGTAATGACCCTTTTTACAATTTCGTCCCAGCGAACACTTTGTAAAATAGTAATATTATTTTCATTTTTATAATGTCCTATTGTCTCAGCAACCTTCATCCGCTGTTCGATAAGGTCGATCAGGTGATCATCATAAATATCAATCTGCTGCCTGAGTTCACCAAGAACATCCAGGATCCTGGGGTCGGATGTTGATGGATTACGGAGTATAAGCCGGCTCAGCAGTTCTTTCAGGTCATTGGGTGTAAGCTGTTGAAGGGAATCACTCAGAGCCTTGTCAGGGTCTATGTGTGATTCGATCATCAGTCCGTCATAATTAAGATCAAGTGCCTTCTGTGATATCTCATGAATGAATTCCCTGCTTCCGGCAATATGGCTGGGATCGCAGATCAGGGGAATGTCAGGGATCCTTCTTCTGAGTTCAATCGGCAGCTGCCAGTTAGGCTGATTCCTGTAGGTTGTCTTCTCATATGCGGAAAAACCACGATGTATTGCTCCTAATCGTTTGATGCCAGCCTTTGCAATACGCTCTATTGCACCGATCCATAACTCAAGTTCAGGATTTATTGGATTTTTGACGAGCACCATCACATCAACCCCTTTCAGAGCATTTGAGATTTCCTGTACCGTGAAAGGATTAACAGAGGTACGGGCGCCAATCCACAGCATGTCTATCCCATATTTAAGTGCCTCATATACATGACGTTCGTTGGCCACTTCAGTACCTACAAGAAGCCCGGTTTCCTCTTTAACTTTCTTAAGCCATTTCAATCCTTCAAGTCCTATGCCTTCGAAAGAATGAGGACGAGTACGCGGTTTCCAGATACCCGCCCTGAACACAGATACTTTATTGATCTGAGCCAGTTGTCTGGCAGTTTCCATCACCTGTTCCTCGGTTTCGGCGCTGCAGGGTCCCGCGATAAGAAAGAGTCTTTCGTTAAAACCTCTCCAATCCTTTATTTGCGATGTATCAAGTTTTACTACCATGCTGTGTATTAATTTAGTATTTTCTGTATTTTATTTGCCTCTTCCATCAATGATTTTAATCCCTCCATATCCTTGTGGTATATCATCTCTTTGAAGAGCTTCATTTTTTCTATGTATGTATCGATAACCTCAATAATATATTCTGCATTTTCCGAAAAGATCGGTGCCCATGTTTCAGCGTTGCTTTTTGCCAGACGAACCGTACTTTCAAAACCACCTCCTGCAAGTGTCAGAATGTTCTCTTCTTCTTTTTCCTTTTCAAGCACACAAAGAGCCAGGGAGAAGGATGTTATGTGCGAAATATGCGAAACATAGGCTACATGAACATCATGAACATAAGAATTCATATAAACAATATTCATATTGAGGACTTTAAGCATACTTTTAATCAGTTCAATGGCATCGTTGTCGCTTAATTCAGGATCGCAAATAATTGCATTCTTATAATCGAAAAGCTTTCCTATAGCTGCAAGAGGACCGGAGTATTCTGTACCTGCCATAGGATGAACTGCCACATATCTTCCGCGTCCAGGATGGTTTTTCGAAATATCCGCAATAGCAACTTTAGTAGAGCCCATATCTGCAACAACTTTTGTTGTTCCGGCAATCCTGTCGAGGATGCCGGGTAACATTTCGCAATTTGTGCTTACAGGTGTACAGAGAAGAATAATGTCGCTTCTGTCAACAGCCTTTTCAAGAGTAATTGTTTCATCAACTATCCCGCCTAATACGGCAATATTCCGGTGCTGAACATCCGAATCGACACCTATGATCCTGTCAGTGAAACTTCTTTTCCTGAGATCGAGCGCCAATGAGCCGCCTATGAGTCCGATTCCAACTACTGTTATTGTCATTATGGTTATTTGTTAATAGTTATTGGTTATGTATTCTTTTATTCTATTCCTGGCTGAAGTGAGAACCTCCTCATCAGCGCATAGTGAGATACGTATATAGCGATTTCCCTGGCTGCCAAAAATAAATCCGGGAGTAATAAAAACGCGTGTTTTGTTAAGTATCTCATCCACAAATGATTCACAGTCTGAAATTTCCTCCGGGATTCGTCCCCAGACAAATAATCCCGACTGTGATTTATCGAAACTGCATCCGAGGATATTCATTATTTCCTCTACTATTTTCCTTCGGCTGCTATAGACTCTGTTTACCGTGTCATACCATGAAGGGGGATTGGAAAGGGCTTCTACAGCAGCTGCCTGCAATGCCCGGAACATTCCTGAATCTATATTGCTTTTTACCTTCAGGATGCTGTTGATGTAATCACTATGTCCTGCAACCATCCCGATTCTCCAGCCAGCCATATTATGCGATTTACTCAACGAATTCAGCTCAAGGGCAATCTCTTTTGCCCCATCGGCTGAAAGAAGGCTCAGGTAGTTGCTATTCAGGATAAAACTATAAGGATTATCGTTACAGAGAAGGATCTCATGTTTCCTGGCAAATAAAACAAGCTTTTCAAACATCCTCATGGATCCCCTGGCTCCGGTGGGCATATGGGGATAATTGATCCACATGATCTTTACCCTGTTCAGATCGCTGTTTTCCAGCCTGTTAATATCAGGTTGCCATCCGTTTTTCTCATCCAGTTCATAATACACAATATTACCATTCAGCAGTTTTGTCACTGATGAATAAGTAGGGTATCCGGGATTGGGTATCAGAACATCATCACCAGGATTAACGAATGCCATGCTTATATGCATTATGCCCTCCTTGCTTCCCATTAATGGAAGTATCTCGCTTTCAGGGTTGAGTTTAACATTAAAATATTTCTCGTACCAGTCGGCAAATGCTTTGCGCAATGGTGGAATGCCCGTATAACTCTGGTAGCCGTGTGATGTCGGCTTCGATGCCTCCTCTCCCAGGCGGGATATTGTATTTTCTGAAGGAGGCTGGTCGGGACTGCCAATGCCAAGATTTATTATTACAGCACCATCCAGGCGCATCTGATCTAACTGCCTTAGTTTATGCGAGAAGTAATACTCGCTGACACTTTCAGTCCGCTTTGCAGGTTTAACTTTCATGCAGTTTTTCTCCTTTATTATATATTCCCAGCACATCAAGGTTGGTTGTATAGTTCTCAAGAACATTTTTTATCAGTCCGATATCATGATCGGCATCCAGCTCCAGGTCCAGGTAGAACATATATTCCCATTCACCATTCAAACGGGGCACTGATTGTATCTTGGATAAATTTATATCAAGCTCTGCAAGTCTTAAGAGCACTGCTGCCAGAGAGCCAGGTTTGTGACCTGTTGAGAAACAGATGGATACCTTGTTCCCATCCATGTTTTCATTTTCCTTATTGCCCATGATCAGGAAGCGTGTATAATTCTTCTTGTATGTTTCAATTCCCGGGGCAATTATTTCAAGGCCGTATATATCTGCAGCAGTTGATGAAGCAATGGTTGCGATGCCTTTTAATTTATTTTCACTTATATATCGTGCACTCCCTGCAGTATCGTCGCTCTCAACAAGTGTCACACCCTGCATATGATTAAGATATGTCATACACTGCGACAGAGCAATAGGGTGGGATCTGATTTCCCTGATAGATATTAATGACTGGCCGGGCAGCGCCATGAGATTTTGTCTTATCCTCAGGTTGATTTCTCCAAGGATTTTCATACCTGATTCCCTTATGAGGTTATAGTTGTACAGGATGCTTCCTGATCGTGCATTCTCGATGGCCATAACTGCATAATCAGCCCTCTTCTCATTCACGGCAATAAGGGTCAGATCGAAGGTGGTGCAAGGTACAATGTCAAATGATTCATTATTGAAGTATAACCTTGCAGCAACTTCATGAAAACTTCCCTTTTCTCCCTGGATCGCTATTTTCATTACTTTTTCTCCATAAAAAAAGTCCCCTTTCCAGAGGACCTTGTATCATATTTATTCATCGATTGTATACAAAAATCCCCTTATCTCTTTTTATAAAAAAAGAAATAAAAAGAATAAGCGGAATAATTGTGTACAATATTCATCTAATCTCAATATTGGCTTACAAAAGTAATGCAATAATTAGATATTCAAAATAAATAATGATAATTCTGTTCTTTATTTGATATTAGACCTCCTTCCCAGCCGGCAGGCAGGCCTCAGGGAAGAAGGAGTCCTCGCAGCAGATGAAAAATACTCTGAGTTACATGGAGTCTTAACTTTGAGTTTTTACCTGATGACGATCTATAAGAACCTCTTCGACTTCTGATAATGCTATTCCCTTGATTTTTAATAGAATTAACAAATGATACAAAAGGTCAGCGGCTTCGTTTTTAAACAGATCAATATTATTGTCTTTTGCTTCGATGATAAGTTCTACAGCCTCTTCACCCACCTTCTGTGCAGCTTTATTGATACCCTTCTTAAAAATATTATTGGTATAGGAGTTACTGTCATTCTCATCAATTCTTTTGTTAATGATATTTTCCAGCCTGTAAAGGAATCCCCTGGCAGAATCGTTATCAAAACATGACATGTTCCCTGTATGACAAACCGGGCCTGCCGGATCAACCAATATCAGGATAGCATCATTATCGCAGTCAGTAAATATTTTCTTAACATTCAGGAAGTTACCTGATGTTTCGCCTTTTGTCCAGAGGCGGTATTTACTTCTGCTGAAAAAGGTTACCCTCTTTTCTTCCACTGTTTTCCGGAATGCTTCATCATTCATAAAGCCGACCATGAGTACCTGGAGTGTTGTGTTATCCTGTATTACGACAGGTACCAGTCCGTTTCCTTTTTGAAAATTAATTTTGTTCATATTAAATCCTTATTTCAATTCCTTCATTTTTCAGATATTCCTTAAGTTCTCTTATATCTATTTCTCCATAATGAAATATGCTTGCAGCGAGTGCTGCGCTACATTCTGTCGCGGTAAAGACCTCTTTAAAGTGCTCTTTCATTCCTGCGCCGCCGGAAGCTATAACGGGAATATTCAGGTTACTGCTGACAAGTTCTGTGATTTCTATTGAGAATCCCTCTTTTGTCCCGTCATTTCTCATGGATGTCAGTAATATTTCACCGGCACCCGATTCTTCAGCTCTCCTTGCCCAGTCGAGTGTTTTCATCGTGACTGGTGTACGGCCGCCGTCCACGTAGACGATCCATTCATTACTCAGTATGTTTGTGTCTATTGCGACCACGATACACTGACTCCCGAATTCGCCTGCTATTTCAGTTATCAATTCAGGTCTTCGTACGGCTGCCGAATTTACCGTTATCTTATCTGCTCCGGCCCGTAAAAGCAGACCGACATCAGCAACACTTGTAATACCACCTCCGACAGTGAAGGGAATATTTATTTCTGCGGCAATTCTTTCAACCAGTCCGATAAGTGTTTGCCGGTTCTCAATGGTTGCAGTAATATCAAGAAAAACCAGTTCATCAGCCCCCTTGACGGCATATAACTTACCCAGCTCAACAGGATCGCCGGCATCTGTGATATTTATAAAGCTGATGCCTTTCACCGTTCTGCCATCCCTGATATCAAGACATGGTATAATTCTTTTTTTCAACATAACCTGCTAAGTTCCTCAAGTTTTATTCTCCCTTCATAAACAGCCTTCCCGGTTATAACACCTTCACAACCCGCATCCATTAATTCCTGAATATCTTTTAAGGATGAGACTCCGCCACTGGCAATCAGATTAATATCGGCTGATTGCAGTATCTCTTTGTAAATTTCCATGGAGGGACCTTCCATCATCCCGTCCTTTTCTACATCAGTACAGATCGTGTACCTGAGACCCTCATTGGCATACTCTGAAATAAAAGTTACTATATCCTTCTCTGATATTTCTTTCCAGGCTCCTGATACCACTTTTCTGTCCAGAAAATCAGCACCAAGGATTATCCTGTCACTGCCATAGCGGTTTACCCATTCCAAAAAAAGAGCAGGCTGATTTACAGCTATACTGCCCGCAGTTACCTGTCTGACACCTGAATTGAAAACTATCCTCAGATCTTCATCCGATCTGAGACCTCCTGCAAAATCAATCTGGAGATTTGTTGCTGATGAGATCTTTTCAAGGATTTTGTGATTAATGACCTTTTTGTTCTTTGCACCATCAAGATCTACAAGGTGAAGATACTTTATACCATAATCTTCGAATTCTCTGGCGACATCAAGAGGATCCTCACCATATATCTTCTTTGTGCTGTAATCTCCGCGAGTCAGCCTGACGCATTTGCCGTCAATGATATCAATAGCCATTATTATTCTCATAATTCAAGGAAGTTTTTCAATATCTGTTCACCTGTTGCAGCTGATTTTTCGGGATGAAACTGGGTAGCATAAAAATTATCTTTCTGCATGGCAGCGCTGAAGGGGATAATGTAGTTACAAACAGCTGAGGTACAGGACGATATTTCGGGATAATAACTGTGAACATAATATACATCATCTTCTGTTATGATACCTTTGAAAAGCTCTCCGTTAATTGAGGAGAAGTTATCCCATCCCATGTGAGGTACTATGTCAGATTTCGGAAAAATACGTACATCAGAGTCAAATATATTAAGACATTCTGTACTGCCCTCTTCCGAATACCGGCACATAAGCTGCAGTCCCAGGCAGATACCCAGCACCGGCTGCTTCAGGGATATTATTACCCTGTCGAGTTCTCTCTCTCTCAGGTATCTCATCGCGGAACCGGCCTCTCCGACACCCGGGAAGATTACCTTTTCGGCCTTGCGTATCTCTTCAGTCTTATCAGTTACCAGGCATTGTTGTCCTAACCTGGACAATGCATTTACCACTGATCTTATATTACCGGCATTATATTTAATTACTGCGATCATAATATTCCCTTTGTTGAAGGCAGCAAGCTGCTCTCTGTCTGTTTTACCGCACTTCTCATGGCCTTTGCAAATGCTTTGAATACTGATTCAATTTTATGATGCTCATTATCGCCCTCAGCTTTTATGTTCAGGTTGCACTTTGCATTATCGCTGAACGATTTGAAAAAATGCATGAACATTTCGGACGGTATTTCACCAATTCTTGTATCTGAAAATTTAACCTTCCAGACCAGCCAGGGGCGTCCGCCCATATCAACAGCCACCTGTGCCAGGCAATCATCCATGGGAAGCACAAAGCTGTACCGTTCAATACCTTTTTTACTGCCGGCCGCTTTCAGAAATGCTTCTCCCAGGCATATGGCAACATCCTCAATAAGGTGATGACCGTTATCCTCCATATTGCCTTGAGCATTGATTTTCAGATCAAAGCTGCCATGACGCGCAACCTGGTCGAGCATATGATCAAGAAATCCTATTCCGGTGCTGATATCTGATTTGCCGGTACCATCTAAATTGAGTTCAATGGTTATATCTGTTTCACCTGTTTTTCTTGCAACTTTTGCACGTCTTGGCCTTGCTTTAAGGAACAGGTAAATCTCATTCCAGTCGTTTGTTGAGAGGAGAGCATCATCAGAGTTATCTCCTCTGAAGTAAATAGCATTGCAGCCCAGGTTTTTTGCCAGTTGGATATCAGTCTGTCTGTCACCTATCACAAAGGAATTTTCCAGGTCAATGCCTGCTGCCAGGTACTTTATAAGCATCTCCGTACCGGGTTTGCGCGTGGGTGCATTATCTTCAGGGAAGGTTCTGTCGATAAACACTTCGGAGAATTTAACTCCTTCACCCTCGAGTATCTGAAGCATTTTATTTTGGACAGGCCAGAAGTTCTCCCCGGGAAATGAAGATGTTCCGAGTCCATCCTGGTTGGTCACCATAACAAGCTCAAAATCAGTTTCTCCCGCTATTCTGGAGAGACCCGTTATTGCACCCGGGATGAATCGTAACTTCTCAAAACTGTCAACCTGTTCATCCTCGGGTTCCTCGATAATGGTTCCGTCCCTGTCTATGAATAGTACCTTCTTCATGTCTTAAATGATTTAAGTGTTTTTAAAAACTCACTATTTTCTGCTTCTGTCCCGACAGTGATCCTGAGACAATTACTGACAATGCTATTCCGGTTCCGCACAATTATTCCCCTGCCGGCAAGGTAGTTATATAGCCGGCCGGAATCTCTCACTTTGACAAGGAGAAAATTTGCATCTGATGGATATACCTTTTCGATGACCGGCAGCTTAATCAGCTCCTCTGACAGCATTAACCTTTCCTCCCTGATCTTCCGTACTTCCTCTATATATTCATCAGGTTTGAGAAGTTTCTGAAGTACAGCTTTCTGGTTGATCATGCTTATATTGTAAGGAGGCTTCATTTTATTGAAGTAGCTGACAATCCGGGGATTTGTAAAAGCGATGCCCACCCTTACTGAAGCCAGTCCGAATGCTTTGCTGAATGTCTGCATTACGATCAGGTTGGGATACCTGTCTGTTTGATCCCTGAATGAGGCATCTTCTGCAAAATCAATATATGCCTCATCAAGGAGGATGATCCCGTTAAATCCTGTAATTATCTTTTCAAGGGTATTTCTGTCCATGCAGTTTCCCGTAGGATTATTCGGTGAACATACAAGGATGATTTTAAGTGATTTATCAGATAACCAGGGCATTACATCCTTGAGGTCAATCTGGAAACTACTGTTAAGGGGTACTTTTATGATGGTTACATCATTAACCGCTGCTGACACCTGGTACATACCGTAGGTGGGAGAGAAGGTAAGCGCCCTGTCAGTTCCCGGATTACAAAAAACCCTGAAGCACAGATCAATGATCTCATCGCTTCCGTTGCCAAGAAAGATCCGTTCCACAGGAATATTTCGCAAAGCACTTATTGCCGATTTAAGCTCCTCCTGGTATGGATCGGGGTACCTGTTGAGTGATCCGTAGGGATTCTCATTGGCATCCATAAATATGGCGGCATTACCCCGGAACTCATCCCTCGCACATGAATAGGGGATAAGATCCTTTACATTTTTTCTTACCAGTTTATCCAGATCATTCATTTTTTAATCTTTTTAATCTGACCGTCACTGCATTCTTATGACCGTAAAGCGATTCTGCTTCAGCCATTATTTCAACTACAGGACCTATATTTTTAATACCTGTACTGCTGATCTCCTGGAAGGTTATTTTTTTCACAAAATTGTCTGTAGACAGACCGCTGAAGCTTCTGGCATAACCATTTGTGGGAAGAGTATGGTTTGGGCCGGAGGCGTAATCACCTGAGCTTTCACAACTGTATTCTCCGATGAAGACAGAACCTGCATTAATAACTTTTTCGGCAAGAGCGACTGCTTCGGAGGTGTTTATGATAAGATGTTCGGGAGCATACTGGTTGCTGAAGTCAATACATTTATCCAGGTCAGCCAGCAAAACCAGAAGACAGTTATTCAGCGCTTTCAGGGCGATCGCTTTTCTTTGAAGATTCCTGATCTGTTTCATTATTTCTCCGGATACATTTTTCAGAAGGGGTCTGTGATCGGTTACAAGCAATACCTGGCTGTCAGGGCCATGTTCTGCCTGCGCCAGCAGGTCTGCCGCAATAAATTCAGGATCAGCATTCTTATCAGCTATTACCAGTACCTCGCTTGGTCCTGCCGGCATATCAATGGCTATACCCTGGGTTTGTACAATCTCCTTTGCTCTTGTTACGAATCGGTTTCCGGGGCCGAAGATCTTATCGACCCGGGGTATGGTTTTAGTGCCGTAAGCCATTGCTGCCACTGCCTGTGCTCCGCCTGTTTTATAGATTTCTGTTACACCCGTAATCATGGCAGAATACAATATCAGGGGATTTATTTTTCCTCTTTTATCAGGTGGTGTGCACATTATTATCCTTTTGCATCCGGCAATTTTTGCAGGAACAGCCAGCATAAGCACCGTTGAAAAAAGAGGAGCGCTGCCACCCGGAACATAAAGGCCGACTCTTTCAACCGGGATATTTTTTCTTCTGCACATCACTCCGGGCTGCGTCTCAATTGCTTTTTCAACAGCAAGCTGGGTGCTGTGAAATTTCTCAATGTTTTCTTTTGCAATTGAGAGAGCTCTCTTCAGTTCGGGTGTAACGGACCTGAGTGAATCTTCCAACTCATTCTCTGTTACTTTCAGATCATCAAGATGTGCTCCATCAAATTTTAGCGACATTTCACGAATTGCCCTGTCTCCTTCCGATTTCACTCTGGCCAGGATACTTTGTACTGTGGCGTCGATTTCCTGATTATCAGCTGTAGGACGCATACAGAGTTTTTCCCATCTCTCCCCCGGCGGGTAAATGATTATTTTCATCATATAATAATTTGATTTTAATGGTATGATGGAACCCACATGTAGCTGATTATTATAATATTGTGTTTAGCTTCGCTGAGCTCGCAAGCTCGGTTGTGTATGCAAATACATGTGGGTTTCATCACATAATCATCTTTTCGATCGGTATAACAAGTATTCCTTCAGCTCCGGCTGATTTAAGCTGGTCAATTCTCTCCCAGAATTCATCCTCCCTGACAACAGAATGAAGACTGCACCACCCTTTTTCGGCCAGAGGAAGTATGGTGGGACTTTTCATCCCGGGTAGTATACTGCAGATATCCGGTATTGCATCTTCAGGAGAATTAAGCAGTATATATTTATTCTCCCTGGCATTTTTGACAGATCTGATTCTGAAGAGCAGTTTTCCAAGGATATCCTTTTTATCACTGGAAATATTTTTATTGCCGATAATTATTGCCTGGCTCTCCAGGATGGTCACTACTTCGCGTAAACCATTGGTTAACAGTGTGCTGCCTGAACTCACTATATCACATACGGCATTAGCCAGACCTATTCCCGGTGCAATCTCCACACTACCGCTGATCTCTTCAATCTCGGCCGAAATTTTGTTCTGAGTGAAATATTTATTGAGAAGCCATGGATAGCTTGTTGCCACTTTTTTGTTGTTAAAGTAGCCTGGACCTGTGTATTTTTCCTCCTTTGGAACTGCCAGGCTGAGGCGACAATGTGCGAAACCCAGCTGTTCAAGGATCATCACATCCTTATTCTTTTCGCATACAATATCCTTCCCCAGAATACCAATATCGGCAACCTGTTGTTCAACATACTGGGGTATATCATCATCCCTCAGAAAAAGTATCTCCACCGGGAAATTCCTTGCGATACTCTTAAGCACACCTGTTCCGTTCTGGAATTTTATTCCACACTCTTCCAGAAGTTTGTGTGACTGTTCACTCAGCCGTCCGCTTTTTTGAATTGCTATCTTCAGTTTACTCATCATGTTTAAATTTAGCCTGAGCAAACCTGACAGAAACAAAAAACCCGCCTGGTTTACTCAGACGGGTTTCTTTGATATTTTTAAATACACATATCACTATTATCTCGCCTGAGAGCAAGTATGAAAGTGATGATTATGTATTGGTTTAAAAGCCATTTCTTAAAAATGTAAATGCAAAGATAATAAAAAAATATTAAATGAAAGAAAATACAAGAGAAAAATAAAAAACTATACTCTTTCAGCCACTATATCACCGACCTCCGAAGTAGAATAACCCATTCGGCCGGCACCGAGATCTTTGATTTTATTTGCTGTTACATCCATAATGGCCTGTTCTATTGCCACAGCAGCCTTCTCCTCGCCAAGGTGATCGAGCATCATTGCACCGCACGATATTGAAGCAAGCGGATTGATGATATTTTTGCCTGTATATTTAGGGGCAGAGCCGCCAATAGGCTCGAACATCGAAACACCCTCGGGATTTATGTTGCCTCCTGCGGCGATACCCATTCCTCCCTGGGTTATTGCCCCGAGATCGGTAATGATATCACCGAACATGTTCCCGGTAACTATAACATCAAACCATTCAGGATTCTTAACCATCCACATCACTGTAGCATCCACGTGATAATATTCACGGGTTATATCCGGGTAATCAGCCTTCCCGATTTCATGGAATGCTCTTTCCCAGAGATCAAATACATAAGTCAGCACATTTGTCTTTCCACAAAGGGCAAGGGTATTTTTCTTCTTCCTTTTCCTTGTGTATTCAAAGGCGTATCGCAGGCAGCGTTCAACCTGCATGCGGTTATATATCATATTCTGAACAGCCACTTCATGAGGAGTGCCTTTCTGAGTAACTCCTCCAACACCTGTATATACATCTCCTGTATTCTCCCTTACAACCACATAATCAATATGTTCCGGTCCTTTATCCCTGAGCGGGGTTGAAACACCAGGGTAGAGTTTCACCGGGCGCAGGTTAATATACTGATCCAGTTCAAAGCGCAGTTTCAACAGTATACCTTTTTCAAGTATTCCGGGTTTAACATCAGGGTGACCTATAGCTCCCAGGAAGATTGAATCACACTTTTTCAGTTGTTCAACCGCAGAATCAGGGAGTATTTCACCGGTCCTGAGATACCGGTCTCCTCCAAAGTCAAATTCTTCATAATTGAATTTTAATCCAAATTTTGAACCGGCTGCATCAAGTACTTTTTTACCTTCCCTTACTACTTCAGGACCCGTTCCATCACCGGGGATAACAGCAATATTGTAAGATTTACTCATATGGTTTTCGTATATAATAAGTATTAATGTGAAGTGTTGACTAACAGTGTGTCGGCTATTTTTAATTCGTTGTTTTCAACAATATTCAGCATTTTTTCCGTAGCCATTATTGCCGACTCGGTCTGATCGGCATCAAGTCCCCTGGTTCTGAATTCCTTTTTGTTGAGATTCCAGGTAATAACTGTTTCAACCAGGGCATCAGTCTTACCTCCCGGTGGAATTGATACCTGGTAATCGGTAAGAAGCGGGAGAGTTTTCCCGAGTGTGTCGTAGATGATCCTCAGCGCCTTCATGAATGCATCATACTGCCCGTCACCTGAAGATGTTTCCTGGTACAGGTTGCCATCAATCTCTATCTGGACACTGGCAAAAGGTTTCAATCCATATGAAAGCGAAAGCGAGTAGTTTTTAATAAAGATCTTGTAATCGGATATGTTTGAACCCAGAACATCGGCAATGATGAATGGAAGGTCGGCATTAGTGACATTTTCTTTCTTATCGCCAAGTTCGATTACACGCTGAGTAATTTTGTCAATAGATTCAGGACTGAGCGAGAGTCCGTATTCTTCAAGATTCTTCCTTATTGTTGCTTTTCCTGACTGTTTCCCCAGGGCATATGTTCTTTTCCGGCCGAATCTCTCAGGGAGTAGATTATTAAAATACAGATTGTCTTTACAATCACCGTCGGCGTGTACTCCCGATGTTTGCGTAAATACATTTTCTCCAATGACAGGTTTGTTTACAGGTATACGTATTCCGCTGAATGTTTCAACAATACGGCTAACCTTTGTAATCTCAAATTCATTTATCCCGGTTTCGACATTCATCTGATCGCGTAAAACTCCGATAACACTTGAAAGTGGAGCGTTACCTGCGCGTTCACCCAGTCCGTTTATGGTAGTATGGACTCCTTTTATGCCTGCTTTTACAGCTGAAAAAATATTGGCGACGGCAAGATCATAATCATTGTGAGGATGAAAATCAAAATGAAGTTCAGGATATCTGTCAATGATCTTTTTGCAGAAGAGAAATGTCTGGTCGGGATTAAGAATACCAAGAGTATCGGGAAGCATGAATCGTTTTATATACTCATCTTTCAATGAATCGAGCATGTACAGAACGTAATCCTCCGAGCTTATCATCCCGTTTGACCAGTCTTCAAGATAGATATTCACCTGCATATCAGATAATTCTGCTTTCCTTAATATCTCTTTAATATCTCTGACATGCTGTTCGGGAGTTTTTCTCAGTTGTTTTTCGAGGTGCCTGAGTGAACCTTTACACAGCAGGTTTACAACTTTGCCTCCTGCCTTTTTTATCCAGTCAAGAGAAAGGTCCCTGTCGACAAAACCGAGAACCTCAACCTTATCAAGAAGATTGTTCTGACTTGCCCATCCGGTTATCTGCTTCAGGGCCTTAAACTCACCTGCCGAAACCCGTGCTGAGGCCACTTCAATACGGTCGACACCAAGATCTGACAGGAGAAGCCTGGCTATGTGAAGTTTTTCGAGGGGTGTATATGAGACACCCTGTGTCTGCTCACCATCCCTCAGGGTGGTGTCCATTATCTCTATTCTCATATTTAAGAGCATTTCTTAATTCATAAGCTTTAATTACATCTTTGATACTCAACAGGTAATCAATATCGTCAAGGCCTTTCATGATGCATTCCTTCCTGTAAGGGTCAATATCAAATTTTACAAACTCCCCGTCAGGAAGCACTGAAAATAATTGTTTCTCAAGATCTATTCTGACCCGCGTACCGGGATCATCAGTTACAATTCTTAAAAGACTATTAAGGAAGTCTTCGGGAACAATCACCGGAAGGAGTCCGTTGTTGAGTGCATTGTTACGGAAAATATCCGCAAAGAAACTTGATACAACCGTTCTGAATCCATAATCGGAGACGGCCCATACGGCATGTTCACGGCTTGATCCGCAGCCAAAATTCCTGCCGGCAACAAGTACTTCACCCTTATAACGGGGGTCATTCAGAACAAATCCTTCATTTGTCGATCCTGAATCATTATACCGCCAGTCGCGGAAAAGATTCTCGCCGAAACCTTCACGCGATGTGGTATTAAGGAACCTGGCCGGTATTATCTGGTCGGTGTCAATATTTTCAAGTGGAAGGGGGACACAGGTTGTTTCGAGTATGTCAAATTTCTTTTTTGGCATTTTATCAGATTGTTTTATTTTAATCATTTAACAGGTCCCTGGGATCGGTTATTATTCCTGTTACGGCAGCAGCGGCAGCTGTAAGCGGGCTTGCCAGCAGCGTTCTTGATCCGGGACCCTGTCTTCCTTCAAAATTCCTGTTCGATGTTGAAACAGCATACTTTCCTGCCGGTATTTTGTCCTCATTCATTGCCAGGCATGATGAGCAGCCCGGCTGTCTCAGCTCAAAACCGGCTTCGCCAAGAATTCTGTCAAGGCCCTCCTCAATTGCCTGCTGTTCAACTTTTTTTGATCCCGGTACAATAAGGGCTGTGATACCGGGAACCTTTTGTCTGCCTTTTATCAGACCGGCAAATGCTCTGAGATCCTCAATTCTGCCATTGGTGCAGCTGCCAAGGAACACATAATCGACGGGATGGCCTTTGAGACTCATTCCGGGTCTGAATCCCATATAATCAAGAGATTTTATAAATGAAACAGAATCTGAATGTGGTATTGTCTCATCCACTGCCATTCCCATACACGGGTTTGTTCCATAAGTGATCATCGGTTTGATAGTGCCGGCATCAAATTGCAGTTCACGGTCAAAAACCGCTCCCTCATCACTTTTCAAAGCTCTCCATTTCAGCAGCAGCGATTTAAAATCATGACGCTTCGATACTGCCGGAATCCTGTTAAGGTATTCATATGTAGTGAGGTCAACAGCGATATGTCCGCCACGGGCACCCATTTCAATGCTCATATTGCAAATCGTCATTCTTTCCTCCATATTCAACGATTCGACAGCAGAGCCGGCATACTCCACAAAATATCCGGTAGCACCGCCTGATGATATTTGTGAGATGATATAAAGGATCATGTCTTTTGAGGTGACTCCCTTCTGAAGGTTACCATTTATGGTTATCCTCATCTTTTTTGGTTTCGACTGCACTATACACTGCGATGCCAGAACCATCTCCACCTCGCTGGTCCCTATACCGAATGCAATGGTGCCAAATGCCCCGTGCGTAGAAGTGTGGCTGTCGCCGCAGACTATCGTCATCCCCGGAAGAGTGTATCCCAGTTCAGGGCCAATTACATGGACAATCCCGTTATCAGGATCATTAAGACCAAAGTATTCAATTCCCGACTCCCTGCAGTTTTCTTCAAGTTTTTCAACCTGGAGACGTGAAAGTTCATCCTGTATGGGCTGATCCTGGTTTATAGTGGGAATATTATGATCGGCAGTGGCAACAGTTTTCCGGGGACGAAAGACGGATGCTCCTCTTTGCCTTATTCCTTCAAAAGCCTGCGGGCTTGTTACCTCATGGATATAGTGCCGGTCAATATAAAGTACATCCTGCCCTCCCTGAATAGAACGAACCACATGGCTGTCCCATATCTTGTCAAAAAGTGTTTTCGGGATCATTTTATTTTTGAAATTGCATCAATAAAGGCCTCTACCGAGGCAGTAATTATATCAGTACTTGTTCCGAATCCATAGTATATCTTTTCCTGGTGTTCCACCTGCACATGCACTTTCCCCAGGTCATCGCTGCCTTTGGTAATTGCCTGAATCAGGAATTCCTCGAGATGTATTGTCTTGCTTATCAGTTGCTTAACAGCAGTGAATGCTGCATCGACAGGTCCGTTTCCTGAAGCTGTTGAGGTATGGACTTCACCATTTATCTTGAGTCCGACAGTGGCTACCGGGATAGCTGATTTCCCGCATGTAACCTGTAAAAGTTCAAGTTTGAGCGATTTTTCCCCCTGGAAGACCTCACCTGTAAGAATCCTGATATCCTCATCGTTTATCTCCTTCTTTCTGTCTGCCAGTTGTAGAAAGCGATGGTACAGTTCATCAAGTTCCTCTTTGTCAAATTTAAAACCGAGCGTTTCAAGGCGGTGATTCAGTGCAGCCCTGCCGCTTCGTGCGGTGAGGATGATTGATGATTCGCGTATTCCAACTTCTGAGGGATCAATTATTTCATAGTTCTCCCGGCGTTTGAGCACACCATCCTGATGGATACCTGATGAATGGGCAAATGCATTTCGGCCTACAATGGCCTTATTTGCCTGTACGGGCATACTCATTAGAGTGGAAACAAGACGGCTCGTACTATATATGAGCTTTGTATTGATATCGGTCCTCAGATTTAGATCATGATGGCTCTTAATAATCATTGCCACCTCCTCAAGCGAAGTGTTTCCCGCCCGTTCGCCAATACCGTTTATAGTTACCTCCACCTGTCTTGCCCCGTTAATGATACCCATCATTGTATTTGCCGTAGCCATTCCCAGGTCATTATGACAATGAGTTGATATGACTGCTTTGTGGATATTCGGAACATTTTCCTTCAGGTATCTTATTTTGGCTCCATATTCCTCAGGCATGCAGTAACCAGTTGTGTCAGGTATATTTACCACAGTGGCCCCTGCTTTGATTACAGCCTCTATCACCCTGGCCAGGTATTTGTTCTCACTGCGGCCTGCATCTTCCGCATAAAACTCAACATCCTCAACAAATTTTTTTGCATATTTTACTGCATCAGCCGCCCTTTTAAGTATCTCTTCGGGAGTTGATTTTATTTTGTATTTTATATGGAGAGAGGAGGTGCCTATACCTGTATGTATCCTCTTTCTTTTTGCATCCTGGAGTGCTTCGGCAGCAACCTCGATATCCTTTTTAACTGCCCGTGTAAGTGCACAGATCACGGGATTTGATATTGCCCTGGATACCTCAACAACTGATTTGAAATCACCAGGACTTGATACCGGGAAGCCTGCTTCTATCACATCTACTCCGAGAGCTTCAAGGGCTTGGGCAACCTGGATCTTTTCAATTGTATTAAGCTGGCATCCGGGTACCTGTTCGCCGTCTCTGAGGGTAGTATCGAAAATCGTTACTTTTTCGTTCATAGTATTTTGTTTTTCATGATTATTCTTTTATCGGCCTTAACTTTCTGACGGCAGCTCCAGCTTTCCATAGTTCTGAATTACCAAGCTCCCTGAGCTCGGCATCGAGAAGTTCCTTATAGTTTGGAGTACCTGTTGATTTAAGCACTCTCACACACTCCTCTCCCGATTTCACTCTTTTATAAAGTTCATAGAATACGGGGAGTGTGGCATCCCTGAATTTAGGCCGCCAGTCAAGAGCGCCCCTTTGTGCTGTTGCACTGCAATTTGCATACATCCAGTCCATCCCATTTTCATCAACCAGACGGATCAGACTCTGGGTAAGCTCCTCAACTGTTTCGTTGAAGGCTTCGGAAGGGCTGTGTCCATTCTGTCTAAGTACCTGGTACTGGGCATCCATGATTCCTGCAAGAGCACCCATGAGAACTCCACGTTCACCTGTGAGGTCACTGTAAACCTCATTTTCGAAGGTTGTCGGGAAGAGGTAGCCGGAACCTATAGCAATTCCGAGGGCTAACGTCCTCTCTTCAGCTTTACCCGTGAAATCCTGGAATACTGAATAACTCGAGTTTATCCCCGCACCGGCAAGGAAATTCCTGCGAACGCTGGTTCCGGATCCTTTTGGAGCACAAAGAATTACATCTATATCTGCAGGAGGAATAACTCCCGTATGCTCTTTGTAGGTTATTGAGAAACCATGGGAAAAATAGAGGGCATTTCCCTTATTCAGACAGGGTTTTAACCGGGACCATAAAATACGCTGGGCAGCATCGGAAACAAGATACTGAATTATTGTCCCTTTTGATGCTGCCTCTTCGACAGGAAAGAGAGTCTTGCCCGGTATAAAACCATCCTTAACTGCCTTATCCCAGTCGGCTTTGAATTCAGGACTCTGTCCCACGATGACATTAATACCGTTATCCTTCATATTCATTGCCTGGGCCGGTCCCTGAACGCCATAACCTATAACTGCAACAATTTCATTTTTAAGGACATCGCGAGCTTTGGAAAGCGGAAATTCATCCCTGGTAACTACATTTTCAACTACTCCGCCAAAATCAATCTTTGCCATAATATTTAGTTTTTAATTTATGTTATATATTCAAAAACCCCCCATCCCCCCTGAAGGGGGCTATTAACCCATTACATTCATAATCTGGTTATGGGTTTCAACCCCCCTTCAGGGGGGCAGAGGGGCTAGTTCTTATTATATTCCACATCTTCAGTTTTAAATCTGTGGGCCTCATCCATCTCCTTAAGATATGAGTTGAGCTCCCTGACCTGTTTTGTTATTGCCACCCTGCCTGAACGGACAAACTGAAGCACCCCAAATGGTTCAAGATAGGCAAGCAATTCAGCTATTTCGGCTTTATGGCCCGTCTTCTCAAGTACAATATATTCAGGCTTCACCTCAAGTATTCTGGCATGATATGACCTGACAATGGAATCAATTACATCTCCTGACATGAGTCCTTTGGTTGTTACTTTGAACAATGCTATCTCCTGGTAGATAATCTGATCAGATGTATGGACGAAGACTTTCAGAACATCAACCAGCTTTTCCATCTGTTTTGCCACTTTTCTTACCATGTCGGGTGTTGTTCTTACAACGAATGTAAGAAGCTGAACTCCCTTCTCCACCGATTCAGAAGCTGTAATGCTATCAATGTTTATCTGACGCCGGGTAAGTATTATGGTGATCTGGTTAAGAATACCTATGTGATCCTCGCTGAATAATGAAATTGTAAATTCCTGGTTTTCCATTTTATGATTTGTAGTTTAATGTTATTTCTGATACTGATGCTCCCGGTTCCACCATGGGAAGTACATTCCCCTCCTTTTCGATATGAATATCAAGGATATATGGCCCCTTTGCAGCCAGCATTTTCTTGAGAGAACTCCTGAGCTCCTTTCTCTCCGCGACCCTCTTCCCCGGGATGCTAAAACCCTCGGCTATCTTAATAAAATCGGGGTTGACCAGTTCTGTTGATGCATATCTTTTCTTAAAGAACATATCCTGCCATTGTCTCACCATCCCAAGGAATCCGTTGTTGAGGATAATAATTTTAGCAGGTATGTTATATTGCATTATCGTTCCCATTTCCTGAATGGTCATCTGAAATCCTCCGTCGCCGATAAATGCAATTACCTCTCTGTCAGGGTTTCCTATTTTTGCTCCTACAGCTGCCGGAAGCCCGAATCCCATAGTACCCATGCCGCCTGAGGTAACAAGACTATCAGGTTCAATGAATTTATAATAACGTGCGGCCGACATCTGATGCTGTCCGACATCGGTTACAATTATCGATTTACCATGTGTCAGTTCCGATATGTTCCTTACAACCTCACCCATCCTTATATCACCTGATTGGGGATCTGTTTCCGGTTTAATGACCTTCTCATATTCAATCTTATCGCAGATTCTGAATTCACGGATCCATGATTCATAAGATTTATGTTCCACAAGCGGGATAATATGCTGAAGGACCTCTTTTGCATCATTATGAATTTCAAGATCTATCGGTACATTCTTATTAATTTCAGCCTCGTCGATCTCAATATGTATTATTCTTGCATTTTTTGCATATTTTTTAAGATTGCCGGTAACCCGGTCATCGAAACGCATACCAATGGCAATTATAAGGTCAGCTTCATTGGTAAGCAGGTTGGGTGCATAGTTACCATGCATTCCAAGGAATCCTGCATACAGCCTGTGTCCCGAGGGGAATGATGAGAGACCCAGAAGAGTTACTGCCACGGGGATCCCCGTTTTCTCGGCAAATTCCCTGAGATCATTCACTGCTCCTGAAATAAGGACACCATGCCCGGCAAGTATAAGTGGTTTCTCGGCATGGTTTATCATTATTGCAGCTGATTCTATTGCCCTGGTATTCAATGGAATATGTGGATTGTAGCTTCTCAGGTAATTGCATCTTTCATATTTAAATGAGAGTTTTTGCTGCTGAGCATCCTTTGTGATATCGATCAGCACAGGTCCTGGTCTGCCGGTTGTTGCCAGGTAGAAAGCTTTGGCTATCATTGCGGGGATATCTTCAGTTTTCTTTATCTGGCAGTTCCATTTTGTAACTGGCATCGATACGCCGAGAATATCTGTCTCCTGGAAGGCATCTGTCCCGATGAGTGATGATACTACCTGGGCAGTTATGAATACCACCGGAACAGAGTCAAGATAGGCGTTGGCAATCCCGGTTATCAGGTTTGTTGCACCAGGACCTGATGTTGCAAAGCATACCCCCGGCTTGCCTGTGACCATAGAGTAAGCCTGGGCAGCGTGTGCCGCTCCCTGTTCGTGACGGGTAAGTATATGCCTCAGTTTGCTTTTATAATCCAGCAATTTATCGTATACCGGCATTATGGCTCCTCCGGGGTACCCGAAGATGGTATCTACTCCCTCTTCAATCAGGCATCTCAATAATGCCTCTGCACCTGTTATCTCTTTCTTACCGTTAATTTTTGCCTTCTCTTGTTTTGTTTCTTTTTGAGATTTCATATTTATTAATTTATAGTGCAATCATGCGATCTGATTATCTTATTATTTCTTTAACTTCTTCAGCCCTCTTCAACTTATTAAACCATCCTTACTGCTCCTTTATCTGCTGAACTCACAAATGCTGCATAAGCTCTTAATGAAGCAGGTATTTCCCGTTTCCTGGTTTCCGGTTTAAAGGCATTACTGCCTTTTGCTTCTTCTTTCTTTCGACGGGTTTTTAACTCATTATCACTTATTTTAATATTAATACTGCGATCAGGAATCTTAATCTCTATAATATCGCCGTTGCGAATAAGTGCAAGTGTACCTTCGGCGGCAGCTTCAGGTGAGATGTGTCCGACTGATAATCCGGATGTGCCGCCTGAAAATCTGCCATCGGTAATAAGAGCACATTTTTCACCGAGTCCTTTTGATTTGATGTAGGAGGTAGGATAGAGCATCTCCTGCATTCCCGGACCTCCTTTAGGGCCCTCATATCTGATAACAACCACATCTCCTGCCTTCACTTTTCCGTTCAGTATCCCTTCAGAGGCCTCCTCCTGGGATTCAAATACAACGGCAGGACCAGAGAAGCTAAGTAATGCCCGGTCAACACCTGCAGTTTTTACAATAGAGCCATTTTCGGCAATATTCCCGAAGAGAACAGCTAATCCTCCATCACGGCTGTATGGAAATTCAATGCTTCTTATACATCCTTTTCTTCTGTCGGTGTCGGTTTCATCATACATGGTGTCATGAGATCCCATTACAAGACTATGTTTCATCGACGGTGCACTCATAAAAAGAGAATTTGCTTCAGGTTTTGCATTTCCACCCATAATATCCCAGTCTTTTATTGCCTCCTTAAGTGATTGATAATCAACACGTCTCACTGAGGTGTCTATAAGTTTGCCACGTTCAAGCTCTCCCATTATTGCCATTATGCCTCCGGCACGGTTAACATCCTGTACATGATAATAAGAGCTTGGAGCCACCTTGCATAAATTCGGAATTCT
>Ga0307445_10000281_pt1 | contig 26423 bp, 26 predicted proteins | sample SalMarSW160330MG_FD_202147 | JGI IMG/M metagenome (GOLD analysis project Ga0307445, IMG submission 202147) | Salt marsh sediment microbial communities from the Plum Island Ecosystem LTER, Massachusetts, United States - SW1603-30 | ecosystem: Environmental > Aquatic > Marine > Intertidal zone >... | reverse complement strand
ATCATAAAGATAATCATTTTTTTCCAAGGTTCTGAAAAGTATTAAAAAGACGCTTTTATTCTTTAATTTTATTTGAGTTCAATTTTTCGTGAAAGAACAGTTGTTCTATCAAAAAAACTTGGACATCTAATAACGCGAAAGAGTTCCAACTTGGTCGTCAATAGATTTTCAATTAGTAAAGTAGCCTGATACTTTTTCATCTAACTTATATTCATTTTTTACTCTTCAAGAATGGACTCCAAATGTCTTATATAACATTTGATAATCCTTTTTTTAATGCTAGCTGATAAACACCTTCTCTCAATCATTATTTTAATAGTATCTAATTTCGTTATTCTTGTTGTTGCAAACTTGATTTCTCTTTTATTTCCATTAATCACCCCAAATGTTAACCAGATTATCCTAATTGTTGTCAAATTTATTTTATCGTTCATTTTAGTATTTTTAATTGTACCATTCATCTATAAGCTTCCAAGAAAATATAACTCATTTCAAGAGTATCTTAAAGGAATTCATGTTCGTTTTCAACCATTCTATTCTCGCATCATTCTTTATACAATTGGGTGTTATGGCATCTTCATTCTCTCTGAACTTATGGGTTCTTTCATTTATAGACAATATGCTTTTGATCTCTCTCGGATATTGCCTCCACAATCCTATAGTTTATTAGATGTTAACATGGCCTTATTTGAAGAGATTATGTTTCGGGGGATCATATTTACCTTGTTATTGTCTCATTTTTCACAAAAGAGCTCGCTCTATTTATCAGCCGCTCTATTTGGACTCGTTCATTACGTAAACTTGCTACATGATTTTAGTTATGGAATGGTTCTTTATATCACTGCTCAAGTGTGTTGGGCATTCGGAATGGGGGTGCTATGGGGATATTTACTAATAAAAACCAATTCCATCATTCCCGGCATAATTCTCCATTATTTGAGCAACGCGTTCGATTCATTATGGCTTAATCTACCAATGGCATCAATCGAAGTGAGCATTGTTTACATGCTACTGTTTGCCAAATTCATTCCGATTATCATATCCATACTTGGAATACGATATTTCTCTGGACTTCAAACAAGAAATATACCTTCTTTGCTATTATGCTTTTAAAAACTATTTATAAATAGTAGACATGATAATTAAGATATTTATTGAAATAAATAAAAGAATTGAATTTATTTTTATAACGCCATAATTTTGGCTAATTCTTGCATTTTTTTCGCACCTTTAACTTTCAATTTCCCTGTTAGCATTTTTATTATCATCCCAACCTTAGAAATCTTTCCACCAGTGAAGTCAAAAAACAAACTTGCAGTACAAGCTATTGAACCATCAACTTCAATATTTTTTATAGTATCGCTATCATTTTCAATATGTTTTACTTCTAGCGTTCCATTTTCAATCGTAATTAGCGCACTGTAGCGTTGATCTGTAAGATTATAAAGAAAACTCATCTTTGCATCGGCATATTCTTCTTTGAATTTTGCATTTTGGTTTATCTTTCCCATTTGTTGCCATAATAATCCTGCAAGACCACATCTTTCATTTTTAGCTTCTTCTTTCATTTTAGCTTTTACAATAGATTCATTCTCAATTCTCCATTCTTTAAAAGATTTTTTTGTTGGAATATATAATTCAATATCATCTAGGTTGTCTGCGATAGGGAACTTTCCATAAGTATGAGTTGCAGCTACTGCCGCATGAATGTGCTCCGAAGGAGTATCTGCAGGAACATTTGATAATATAATACTTAGACCGTGATCTCGTCCAAAAGCATCAATGAATCTTTTAATATTATCAATAATTTTCTCTATGGGACCATCACGGAGCAATCGAGCATTTATCCCTGCCGTAATTGAAACAGCTTTACCTTCTTTTCGGAATTTTTCAGTGTAGTCGCGTACTGCTTGAAGAGGGTATTCGTGCCATCGACCCATTACTAAGAATAATGCGGGATTACCACCCATGCTCGCAATTTCTACATCAAAACTATCATGAAGTATTTTCTCATCAAATTTATCCAATCGTTCTTCACAATAATCTCCAGTGACATTCATCGTAATTACTCCAAATTCATTACATTTTTTTTCGAGTTTTTGATTATAGGGGACTATCCAATCCATCATCTCTTTGGGGGATAGATTTGGTACACTAGCCCACGCATCAGCTCCTATCCCCATCAAACTACCTGTTTTCTCATTTTGAACCCTAATCCAAGGAGCTAAGACATCATCAACAGCGAAACTCATTACGCTATGATATAATTTAGGCTCTTTTTTCATTGCTCTAATGAGTTTTGGAAACCCCATCAATCCAACTGCTAAGCTAAAAGGCGAGCAAAATATGCCCATTCCACTTACCATTGAACCTGAAGTATTTAATATCTTTGGGAAGCGTCCAGCATTATAAAAATCGATTTTTTTATTTTTTAATCTTTCTAAATCTTCATAGTTCTTAATTAATGGTTGACGAAAATCAATTGTAGGCATGGAATTTTCGCCATAAATTAGTTTACCTCCTAACGCTTCTACTTCTAAATTATAGGAATCAAATCCTCCTGCTGGACTATCCAAATCATAATATTTTCCCACTAACGCACCTAATTCAAAATTTAAATTAAAATCAGTGAAAAAGGTTTTAGCTGGAACTTCTGTTAAATACATTACATGGTCATGACATTGAGCTGCAATAGCAATATGTCCTTTATCTCCAGATGAAAGAACACTTCCTAAATCTCTTTTACGTTCTCCTGTTTGCGCCATATTTTATTACCCCATCACCTGTTTTGCTTTTTCTACTGCATCAAATGCATCCTTTCCCCATGCATCAACTTTTATTTCATCTGCGAACTCCTGGGTACAAGGGACTCCACCAATTATTATTTTAATATCATTTCTTAAACCTTCATTTTCAAGGTGCTTGACTATTTCCCTCATCTCTAGCATTGTTGTTGTCATGTAACAACCCAAACCCAAAATATCTGGCTTTTCCTCTTTGATTGTTTGCATAAATTTCTCTTTTGATACATCCTCTCCCAAGTCTATTACCTCAAAGCCTCCTCCTCGAAGAGCCGCGTTAACCATTATCTTACCTAAATTATGCATATCTCCAGCAACAGTTCCAATTACGATTTTTCCTGATGTACCTTTTTCTCCCGCCGAAAGTTTTGGTTCGATAATTTCCATAGCTAATCGGAAAGCTTCAGCACATAAAATGATATCTGTATGAAAATATTCATTCTTCTTCCATAATTCTCCAGCTTCCTGAATACCGGGGATGATTCCCACGTTTACAATAGTCATTGGCTTTATTCCTTGATCTAAAGCCTTCTTAGCGAGTTCCTGAGCGATAATATCATCGCCCTCAAGAACAGCTTTCTTTAAATTTGTTAAAATTTCATTTTGAACCATCTTATCAACACTCTATTTTCCTAATATTTTTATAAAAATAGTATATAACGGATCTTAATTCAACCTTGATATATATAATACTTATCAGTTTTACGGAGCAAATTTTATATAGTCTTAAAATTAATGATAATAAACGCAAATCTAATAACTTTAAATGGAAATCGAAAGAAGGGATGAAACTTGGCTAAATATGAATATAAGATTTATAATGCAAAAAAGGATAAAGAGTTAAGAAATATCTGGAAAGAACCTGATAATTTTGAAAATTTTTTAAATCAAATGGGGCAAGAGGGTTGGGACCTCATTTCAGAACGTGATATGGGTGGAGTTTGGACTCTAATTTTCCAAAGAGAAATATAAGGTTAATTGAGACCTCTATTTTCTGATGGTCTTATTTTTTTTTTTCGTGAAAGAACAGTTTCACGATCAACTTAAAAATATTTTATTCGCTAATTGATTATAAAACTAATGGAACACAATAAAAAACCAGTCATTCTTTCTTATTTGAGTTTCATTTGTGTGGCAATACTATTCATAATCATAATCTCTTTCCATTTATTTCGTACAGATCATGACCCACTACTGCAAACAATGAGTGAATATACGATTGGTCCTTTTGGAATCTTTTTACCTATAGCACTCATTACTTTAGGCTTAAGTTCGTTCTTATCATATTTTGCCATTCGTGAAACGCTCCCAATGACTCATTTAGTAAAAAATGGGACAAGAGCATTATTATTATGGGCTATTTTTATAACTATCGCTGGAATATTTCCGACCGATTATATAACAGGACCTTATTCCTTTTCTGGAGTAATTCATGGAGTTTCTTCCTACTTCGCATTTCTTTCTCTTCCTTTCTCCTATTTTTATATTTCTCTATTTTATCGAAAAGAAGTCGGATCTTCATTTAATTTTTACCATTATCAAATTTATTTCTATATTTGCTTATTCGGTTTCATTATGTATTTAATTTCTCCTTTTGGATATAAGGGATTAACTCAAAGAATATTTCTTGCAATTATGATCTTAACTTATATAGATTTTATTTCAATTCCATTAAGGAAAGTAAAAAAATTCAGCAAGATAGAAATATAATTATTAAATGAACATCAGAGACGAAATAGATGACAAAGATAATGATATGCTTAATCTCTTCTAATTTCCGCTTATGATATTTTGATCTCTAGTTTTCACTGGAAGTCATAGAAATGAGAAATTTTTCGATTTCGGGAAAAATTCTGTCATTTCCCCACCCACACAAATTTAATTCGAATTTTTCTCCTCTCATTGAGAAAATAATATTACAATGACTCTTTTTCATTATTTTCGGTTCTTTTATTGGGAATTGGTAACCAATGAAGTATTTTTTTTTGTTTTTTTGCTCTGTTAATTTCTCTATCTCTTCTTTTGATCGTGTGCTATAGTCTTTTAAATTTTGAATTGTGAATAGTCCATAAATATCTCGTATGACTTTCATAATTGGGTTACCTAAGAGATAGAATTGATTAGCTGGTACACTCACATTAAAACTCTCAACGTCAGAAATTAGATTATCGCTGAGATCCAAGAATTTCAAATTTTTCAGAGTATCAAGCCCTCTTAATATCTCTATTTGGTTTGAACTAAGATATAGTTTCTCTAATCTTATGAGAGGTTCAAGCCCTTTAATCTCCTTTAAATTGTTACCCATCAAATCTAATATTTTTAAATCTACGAGAGATTCAAGCCCTTTAATATCCATAATACTGCTAATACCTTTTTTTGATAAATTTAAACTTTGAACATCTCGTTTAATCTTGACAAAGTATTGCTTTCCATTAATTTCTACAGACATTTCTCTAAAGACCTCCCAAAATATTCACCCAAAGACTTGTATCCTCCTCCTCCTTACCAATGACCATAATTCGCTGGTCAGTTATAAAAATCCTGCCCTTATATGATATTGATTGATTTTTATTTCGAAGCTTACCTTGAAAGTATAACATCAGTTTTTCATTATCTAAAATGAAATATTTTTCGACGAGATATTTTTCTAACTCAAGAAGTTGATTTGGGTCTATTTTCGCTTTTTTAAGAACTCGTAAATAAGAGCTAATTATTTGCTTCTTTGAACCAAGGACTTGCGTTTTTTCGATTAGGAGTTCTCCTAGAAAATCGTAGAAGATCTTTATATCAAATTTTGATACAACTTCAAGGACATTTTGTAGCACAGAGCCTAAATTCTTAGGATTCGCACGTTCTTTTGAGGATATAAAAAGATTCTCTTTTCAACTTTATCAAATTCTTTAGTATTTAACATCTTCTATTCTCAACATCTATTGTTTATTGTTATAATTATTAATAATAACATAATTGTCAAATCATTATATATTGAACATTTCACAATTTTTATCATTAAAATGGAGGTAATAACTGATAAAATCACTTAAAAATGAGTTTTTTTATTAATTAATAATAATTAAATGAATTGTTATGAAAGCTTAACATATAAACACATTTCTGAGAAAAAAAATCAAAATATAAAAATAAAACAGACAAAAAAAAAAGAAATTAAATCTTAATTAGGCATTATAAATTCAGTTATTTCAGGCAAAACTTCAATTTCTGGGTAAATAGTTCCAGGTAATGGTGGAGTTGAATTATACACGTGTTCAATGTTAATTTCTCCTAAAGTGACCCCTCTATATTTTCTAAAACCATTAAAAGTCCCTTTCACTACTTGAGCAATGAAATCCATTGTCATGCCAAATATGGCTACTTTTGATCCTTCAGGAATAAGTTCTAATTGTTCTTTAAATAAAGTTGGGGAAAAGACTAGTTTTGTGTAATCTGCTGCTAATGCTTGAAAACATGGAACGACTACAGGATACTGATCTTTTGGATCTAAGAACGCAATAAACTTTGGATTCATGGCTCCAGAAAAGATTTTTTTTCCAAAGTTATCCAGTCGATTTTCAGTTAATTTGTTTTTTGCCACTCCCTTAGCAAATAAAGTAAATAGGATCCCTTTTAATAACTTTCCTAATGACACGTGTTGAATTTGAGAACTTTTATAGATATTACTGTAAAAGGCCCTCCATACATTCATAGTAGTGGAATATCTCATATCTCTACTATTCCAAAAGTCTAAATCATCTCCACTTTTGAGAATATGTGAAAAGTCGGCTTTGATTTGAACCATTTTAAATGGTCTTTTAATTGTCATAAATAAATATCCATGTTTTGGTCTTTCTTGAATGAACTCTTTTGACTTACCGTGCAAAAATTGTCCCCACACAATTTGACTTTCTGTTTTTGCTTTATTAGCAGCAATAAAAGTTAGATGAGGCCATCCATTCTCGTCAGTTGTGGCTAATAATTTCACCATCATAGGAATTTGAGTTAGTTCAAATGCCTCTTTTGATAATTCTTTTTTCCAATCAATAATTTCTTTTGTCATTCTTCTCACCTCTTTTTAAATACTGTGCATTTCTCTAGCTATTATTTCATTTTGTAATTCTGTTCCAATCGTTACAAAGTATGCGTTATAACCAGTAACTCTTACAAGAAGATCCTTATAATTCTCAGGATGTTTTTGAGCATCTTTAAGTAACTCTTCGTTAACCATATTAACTTGTAAAGCTGTTCCTCCATTTTCAATATAACCTCTCAAATATGCTTTAAATTTGTCCTTATGTTCGGGATCTTTTATGATGTTAGGATTGAATGTAATAGTATGACTAGCTCCATTTGGCAAATAATTAATATACTGCCCATCAGTCGTTTTTCCCCCTATTGCATGTCCCACTGAATTGGTGACTGCTGTTGGTCCATTTTTTGTTGCTCCGGTTGTGGGACAAATTGCATTTGATAAATACATACCTTGAGTACGGCCATCAGGGGTAGCAGGAGTTCTAGATGCATCTGGACCTGCCCAATAATTCCAAGAAAGCATTCCTGGACGGAATTGAAATCCATTTGGTGTTTTATACTTCCAAGTTTCATTACTCCATATTTTCATTACTTCTCGAGCAATTTCATCAAATTTATCATCATCATTTCCATATTTAGGAGCTTTACTTTTAAATAAAGCTTGCATTTTAGGATATTCATCATTACCTTCCCAATTATCGACCAAAGCTTGTTTGATTTGTCCTATTGTATACAGTTTTTCATCATATACGTACTTCTTAATTGCTAATAGAGAGTCTACAGTAGTGCCAAAACCTACCCCTTCAATAGTAATAAAACTTAATTCTGGACCCCCGTTTCTAACATCAAGTGCCTTTTCTGCACATCCCCTCACTATTGTAGATACAAATGGCGTCGGAAGGAGTTTGGACTTTAACTCTTCTTGCGGGTTATATATTTCAACTATATGCTTTATGAGGAATTTAACGTGTTCAACCCAAGCATTCCAAAATTCTTTCCATATATTAAAATTTTCAGGATCACCTGTTTTAGGGCCTTGCTGTTTCTTCGAACGACCTAAATCATCAATTGGAATGTTTTTTCCATTCCATAAAGTAAGTTCTATTGACTTTGCAAGAATTGGATTACAATTCACAGTTCCAGAGCGGTCATTACCTTGCATTGTATTCTCAAGACATCCTACACAAGCATAGTCCCACACTTTATCTTTTGATACACCTTCTAAAACTAATCCTGCCATAGATCTTTCATCAAAATTTAACAAGAAAGGAGCTCCTTGTGAACGAGAAATCATATCTACGATAATATTTAACAATTTGTCCGGAGTATTGCGATGAAGTCTTATATTAGGCTTTGGTTCTAAACTTGGAAACCATTCATCCACAAGTTCTAAAATCGTATAAGTTAATTCATTTGTAAAATCTTCTCCATTTGGACCACATCCAGATAGGGTTATGAGTTGACCAAAGGAAGAATTTATGCCATGTCTTCCCCATAAAGCCATCATTGCATCATAAGCAGTATGACAATGAAACCAAAAGCTCCCTAAAATTTCTTTTGCGAAGTCTTTAGTTATATTTTTTTCCTTAATCACATCTTTTTGATATAAATACCACAGATGTTGGTCTATTCTTCCAAATGAAGTTCCTGCTCCTGGATAAGATTCCTCTGCCATTATCATGAGATGAGTTAACCATATTGCTTGAACTCCTTGCCAAAATGTTTGAGCCGGTTCCCAAGGAACAAGTTCTAAATTTTTAGCCATTTGCTCAAGTTCCCTAACTCTTTCTTCTGTGGAAGCGGTCGCTTTTAATTTTCTACATTTGTCAGCATATTTTTTTGCTAATTTTCTTGGAATCTGAGCAGATTGCATCATTGCTCTCAATTGATTGCCTTTTGAACCCTTTTTTTCTTTTTCTGTGAGTTTTTCATAATTATTTACAATATTTTCGTAGATATACTTGAACCCTTTTTTAACAACTGTCTCAAAATCACATATAATATGACCAGAACAAGCTCCAGCATTTCCATATCCGTTATAATGAAATTCCCTCATGGATTTTCTGTTCTTAAGAGCTATTTTCCAATATTGTTTAGCTTCTTTTTCATTTAAACACTTACTAAACATTATACTAAATCTGCCTCCAGCTAATAGATCATTCTCAGAAATGATTTCTTGTGGAAGATAATCAAGCATTATGGTTTCAAAAAATTTAGTTCTTCTTTCTGGAAGAGAAAATTGCCAAAAATCATCGGGAAGTTTTACCGGTACTGCCATTGATTCTGCAGAATAATATGCCCCCTTTCCTTTCGTGCCAACCATTTCTAATACCTCTGGGCCCACATAGAATTCTGCTTCATATAAAATTACATCCCAATCAACTCCAGTTGTAAAAAACATGAATTGATTATTCCATTTTCTTTTAAATCCTGAAAAATAATAATCTCTAAGCCATTTTGATCGTGGTAATAGGTCGTGTGCTTTTGCGATTTCGAATTTAGGTTTTTTTTCTTGAACATCTGAAAGATTCTTAATATCGCTCATATAATTCACCTTTTCCTTAAGTTTTTAATTTTAATTTTTAAGTAATTGAATCAAGTATTATATTTAAATGTTCGATCCCCTTTTAAATGGATTCAATGTTCGATAAAAAAATAGTTTTAAATGAAAAATTTATACACATATTAAAATAGAGTACATCCTTATAAAAATTGAACATTCGAAAATCATAATTAGAGAATTTAATTATTGACAATTCAAATAAAATTGTAATTCTTTGAGAGATGTCTGCTGAAAAAGAACTCAAACAACGAATAGACACATTAAAATTAATGGAAAGCTTAACTCGCTTGAGAATAATTTTAGCGCTGTTAATCTTTAGAAAATTAAGCTTATCAGAGTTGAGTACTTTATTAGGACGAGTTAAATCTACTTTAACACACCATATCAAAATGTTAGAGCACTTAGAAATCATAAAATCAACGAGAAAAGAAGCAAGAGGTTCTATTGATGCTAAAGTATATGAATTAATACCAGGTTTCCTTGAAAGTTTACCCATTGATTCCAAAAAAATTGGATTAGATTTATCTAATGAGATCATTCTAAATGATTTACAGTTTTTTAAAGTAATAAAAGTCATTTATGAACAAGTAATACTTTATTATGAAGCAGTCTCAAAACAAAAAAAAACTAAAACTTTTAAAGATTTTCAACAAGATCATTTCAAATCTCCAATTAGTTATAAATATTGGTTCCTTTCCGATGATGCACGAGTAAAATATGAAAATTTAATTGAAGAATTTGATAATCGATTAAAAATATTAATCACTGAAGACAATTTGAAGAATCGTGAGGCAATTCGACCATTTCTTGTGTTACGTACTTTTTTTCCACTAAAGCAAATAATAGAATATGATTCCGAATTAAATGAATTCAGAAAGTTTTTTCAAGCACTTGATTGAATATTTAAAAAAAGTATATATAAAATGGGATAGAATTAAAGTTCAAGGTTGTGATGGAATTTTATGGAATATAACGCTATAATAATAACAAATGGACTCTCCAGTTTGATTGTCACAATAGTATCAATTATTACCGGGCTAAAAATAGCTTCTAAATATTTGCAACATAAAGAAAGAGTCCTCATTTTCGCAGGGATTACATGGTTATTGATGTATGAAGGATGGTGGGGTCCTTCAATTTCCTTTATTATACTTATTTTAACTGGAGAAAGCATAGCTATAGAACTATTTTTTACAATTTCAATAAGTTTAACTCCAATAGCTATCACTTTATGGATGGTTGCGTTTACAGAGTTAAAGTATAAAAGATTTCAAAAGATAATTGTAGGACTTTTTTTAATTCAAGCTTTAATATTCGAAATTTTTTCATTTTATTATTTGAGTGTAGAACCATCGATGATTATCGAACAAGTTGGAGTAATCGATGCTCAATATAAATCTTTTATAATATTCTTTTTTATTGAAATCGCTGTAATACTTACTACAACAGGTGTTCTTTTTGCTAGAGAATCTTTAAAGATAAATGCTCCTGAAATTAGATTAAAAGGAATCTTTCTTTTATTAGGATTTATTTCTTTCATAGGTGGCTCTGTTTTTGATGTCTTTCTTGAATTAAACAGCTTCACTCTCTTATTATATCGAAGTGTATTAGTATTTAGCTCCTTTTCTTTTTATTTTGGTTTTTTTCTTCCAAAGTGGTTTAGAAAAGTCCTACTCAAAAATAATAAAATTTGAAAATTGTTTTGAATTATATTTCCATAATTAATTAATATAATAGAAATGAAATTTTTAGGAGAGTTAGTTGAAAGTAGACAATTCTTATTCAGAATATATGTATGATATTATAGAACGCATATGTAAAAAATTTGGTCCACGATATTCATGTAGCCAAGCAGAGAAGGATGCAAATTTGTGGATTAGAGATGAACTAAGTCAATTTGCTGATGAAACTTTCATCGATGAATTTCAAACGAGACCTAGAATGTATCCCCAAGGATTTATTAAATTTGCAGGATTTTTTGGAGGAATTTCTCCTATCTTTATGATATTACGATTTCCTTTTCCAATTTTATCAGCTGTTTTTGTATTTCTTGGATTATGGGTCCTGTATTCCGAGATGATGCTCATGAAGGGATGGATTAGGTTTTTTTTCAAGAAAAAAACTTCAAGCAATGTATTTGGGATTATTAAGCCGACTGGAGAGGTAAAATTTCGAATCATATTTGAAGGTCATACGGATAGTGCAAAGGAGATGAACATCGCAAGTTATCCACGGAAATTAAGGAAGTGGATTGCCATAATAGGTTTATATTTCTTAGTGCATACTATCATCTTTTCTTTATGGAAATTTATCGCACAAATTACTGGAGATTCCTCAATTATCATATATGATTCAAACATTCTCTCTTGGACAATCATTGATCTTGTTTACTTCTTATCACTTATCATAATTTATCCCTTCTTTATCTGGATATTAAAAGGATTTCTAGGAAAAACAGTAGTGTTAGGAGCAAATGATAATTTATCTGGATCAGCAGTTTCATTGGCTATAGGCAAATATTTAAGCAAAAATAGACTTAAAAATGTGGAGGTATGGGTGGGTTCACAGGGAAGTGAGGAAGTCGGAGATAAAGGTGCGGGTGCTTTTGTTAAGAAATATGGAGAACAAGGTATACTAGATAATTCATACACCGTTGTTTTAGAATGTTGTGGAGCTGCCGATGAAATGGCAATTATTGAAAAAGACATGCATGGCGCAATTTATGACAAAGAAGTGAACAATATTCTTGAAGATGCGTACAATGCAGTAAAGAAAGAAAATTCAGATATCTTGAAGTTAAGAAAAGTTAATCTCAAAATTGGTGCTTGTGATGCTTGTCAATACATTCATAAAGGATACAAAGCTTCCGCTATATTTGGGGTAGAAGAACATAAACACAAGGCAGTAAATTGGCATTCTGTCAATGATGCTCCCGAAAATATCAGTAAGAAGGTTTTAAAAGATTTTTTCAACGTATGTTTAAAATTTATAGAGCTAATCGATCAAAAAATATTAATGTAAATTAAATAAAACTCATTTCACATATGACTCATAAACCGAACATTATTTTATTTATTACTCACGATCAAGGACAGTTCTTGGGCTGTTACAATACCCTTCAAACTCCAAATTCATTACACACGCCAAATTTGGACAAATTAGCAAATCAAGGAATTAGATTTACCAATAATTTTTGTACGGCTCCTCAATGCAGTCCAAGTCGAGGTAGCATCCAAACATCACTTTATCCACATCAGAATGGTTTAATGGGCTTAACCAATCGCGGATGGAATTTACCCGAAAACAACAAGACAATACCCATGTACATGAAAGAATTGGGTTATACTACCCATTTAGTGGGACTTCAGCACGAAACAAACTTTCCTGAGACATTAGGATATGATACAATGAATAAACGTACTAAAGACTATAAGTACAGCATAACTAAGATTGAAAAAGATTTCCTCCAATTTATCGAAGCGCATAAAGCAGATGATAAACCATTCTATGCTAATTTCGGCACTATTGAAACCCATCGTCCATTTAGTGCGTGGGCTGATCCAGTCGATGCTAATGAAGTAGAAGTGCCTCCATTTTTACCCGATAATGAGATGATACGAAAAGACCTTGGAGAATTTTATGGAGCAATTGAAAAGGTAGATACGCTCATTGGAAAAATAATAGCTAAATTACAAGATACAAAACTGCTAGAAAACACGCTATTTATTTATACAACCGATCATGGAAGCGCATTCCCTCGGAGTAAATGCACATTATATGATCCCGGGATTAAAGCTTTATTTTTAATGAATCTACCCTATTCAGAATTATTTTCGGGAGGAAAAGTAAATGATCAGATGATAAGTAATATCGATTTATTACCTACTTTAGTAGATCTTGCTGGAGGGAAACCTCCAAAAAAGATCGAAGGAAAAAGCCTCCTTCCCTTATTAAAAGGAGAAATTGATGAATTCAGAAATAGGATTTTTGCAGAAAAGACTTATCATGAACTCTATGATCCAATAAGGTGCATGAGAACTGAGAAATACAAGATTATATATAATTTTGAACCTCTGAACACGCTTTATCAGATTCCCGCCGATATATTAAAAGATTTATCCGGTCAATATATGAAAAAATTTTATGAGTATCCCCGAATTTCAGAAGAATTATACGACCTTGAAAGTGATCCTTACGAGCGGGTAAATTTAGCTGAAAACCCCGAATTCGAACATGTTGTTGGAACATTGAAGAAAGATCTGTTTAATTGGATAAAATTCACTAATGATCCTATATTATTTGGAAAAATTCCTAAACAAGGAAGTGCAAGCTATACTTACTAAACTAATATTTCGCTCTTAAGATTTCTTAAGCTTTAGTTATAGTAACATCTTTTAGTTTAACGGCATCTTGATAGTGTTCCTCGCAAAACCAGTCTGCGTAAGGAGGATGACCAACCATTCCTTTTTTTTCCATCATTTTTTTCCACTTTTGATCTGCTTTAGTTTCTTTAAAGAAGATTAAGCCGCCTTTATTCATGTCCTTTATTCGTTCATTACAAATACAACATATAGGAGGTTTCATTCTAAAAATCCTCGCTTTTCATAATTTAGTATAATAAATAAATGATTAATATCTTGTTAATCTTTACTTAATATTGAATTCAATACCTAATATGATAAAAGATCTTCAAAATCTTTTCAACAAAATCACTCTTACTGATCTCGACTCGTTAGAAGATGTCAATAATACAGATATATTCCTCAAATTTGCTAATTTATACCCCAATCTTAAAGAGATTTTAGAATTTGGTAAAGAAAGGGACCCTCAAGAATTCAATCGAACTGTTAAGCATATTTTTCGAACAATAAAGGTCTTTTTTTTAATTCAAAATAAAAAACTCAATTATCCCGGATTTTCTCCTAATTCCATAAATCAAATATTGACCAAAATTAAGAAGATTTCAGATTTTAATATCGATTTAATCCCAATAATCTTAGTTTATCATGATATTGGAAAATTTATTAGGAAAAGAGATCATCCACAACAAAGTTTCAACTTAATTTCAGAAAAAAGATTATTTACACCATATAATTTCAATAATAAGCTACAAGTTTTAATAGAGAAGGTAATCCAATATCATGTGCTTTTTGCAACGATATACACTGGAGAATCAACTTACTATGGGACTTATTCATTGATTAATGATGCAACATTGGCCAATTTGATATCAGAACAAAGATATTTGGAGCTATTCATTGATTGCCTTGAAGTTTTCACTTATATAGATATTTTAGGATATTCATATTCTCAAATTTTTGATCATTACTTAAAATACTATGAAGAAATCAATTTAAATCTGAAAGAAATTTTATCATTATTACCCAATATTGAATCTGCATTGGAGAGAGCATTATTTTATTCTTATTCCTGGATTGAATGGCGAATTGCTGGAGCTTTAAGAATTTTTCAATTCATATCTACACAACCATATCTTACCCAAGAGTTTTATTTCGATAAATTAAAATCAAGTATAAAATCAATACCAAATAATGTTTATGCTATTAATAATTGGGAAAATTTAGTAAGAAAAGATTTGAAGCAATCTTGTAGAATTCAAATCAAATATGGATTAGCATTCCTCATGATTTTAGCATTCGGATCCTTTCAGCGAGCGTCCTTCGATCAAAAAGTAGAAATTTCTCCTAATCTGATATCTTTCTGGATTATTTTAACTGAGGAGATACTGAAGCGCTCACAAGAGGATAGTAAAGCTCCATGGAATGTTTACATTCTTGGAATTAAAAATTGGTTCTCAATTCCAACTAAAGTGCTCAATATGATCAATGTATCTTTCATTCATAGTATGATAAGTAATGCTAAATCAGAATATAATAAAATTATCAATGAATATACTCTAAATCTGGATTTAAGTCAAATAGAAGAAGAATTAGCAAATTAATTTACTTGGTTAAATTTAGGAGCAGAGTGGAATTTTATCTTGAGTTCAGTTCTCTCTAAGCTCCTATCCTCCTCAAGATAATAGTGAATGTAGACTCCGCAATTTATGCACTTTTTCTCTTCATCGTAAGGCTTTTCCATTTATTAAAGAAATTTCTTCAATGGACATTTTTCGACACATATTCCACATCCTAGATATTTATCTAGGTCTAATTCGACCCAATATGATGTCATGGTGTGAAATGGTTGGAGAAATCCTTTTTTAAGGATTTAATAAAATAAAAAAGAAAAAATAATTTATTTTCGGAGATAATATTAAGGATGTAATTATCAATCAAGACAATTCCAACACTGGGATTAACCAATATTTTCTTTTTAGTTCCCTCAACTGAAAAAAAGTATTTTAGATTATCATTAGAAGAAAATCTCTAAGAGTATTGTATACAAAAATTTATAAAATGTAAACACTATCTTATCATTGATGGTCATAATCATTTGTGATTCTTCATTTTTAATATTAATTTCAAAATTAGAAATGTTAGGTTTACTAATTGAAGCATTTGAAGAGATTTTAATTCCTAAAGCAGTATATATAGAATCAGTTGAACAAGGAAAAAGATTAAAAAAAATGGATGCGTATTTAATTGAAAAAAGAATAAATGAAGGAGAAATAATCGTAGAAAATGTAAAAAATTTAGCAGAAAAAGAAAAATTTATGAATGATTTTAATATTCATGAAGGAGAATCGGAAGCGCTCATCTTATATTCAGAAAAAAATGCAGATTTACTTGGAACTGATGATTATAGAACGTTGAAAGTATGCAAAGTTCTTAAGATTAAATATTTTACAACACCCTCGTTTATAATTCGCTGTTTCGCAATGAAAAAGCTTTCTAAAAATATAGTAATGCTAAAATTTGAAAAATTAGAGGAATTTGGATGGTATAATGAAGAAAATATGATTGAATTTAAAAAACAAATAAATAAATTTGAGGGATGAAAAATGGGAAAAGTTATATCTGTCAGAATCAATAAAAATCTGGAAGAAATTGTTAAAAGATATTCCAAGGAAAAAAAAGCAGATACAGATCAATCAGAGATAATTCGCGATTTAATAAATAATGGGAGCGTGTATTTAGCGATAAAAGGTTATGCAACAGGAAAATATTCAATAGGAAAAGCCGCATATCTTGCAAATCTTCCCTTATCAGAATTCATGGACTTGATCATGGAATTAGGAATTAAATCCAAGATAAGTAAGGAAGATTTACTTGAAGGATATGAAAATTTAAAAGGAATTTTCTAGATATAGAAATTAGCAATATTGAAATCAAGGGAAAGGGAAATTAAAACAGTAAATCTGTGTTGATAACTTCCCATGTAAGCTCTAAATCCACTCCGAAGTATTGATGAATTAAAATATCTCTCATTCCTATAATTTCTTTCCAAGGGATATTTTCGTGAGCTCCTTTAAAGTCGCTAGGGATATTTTTAATAGCCTCACCTATAATTTCAATCCTTCTAATTACAGAGTCTTGCAATTGCTTAGATTCTAGAAATTCTGATTTCTTCTTATCTTTAAGTTATTCTTCAATTAAATTTATTGCATCTAGAATGTGTTCTAAAAAAATTTTTACATTCTTTCTCATAAAATCTTAACTTCTTCAGCTAAAATCTGGTCTTTTAATAAGGGATGCAGAGAATTATAGGTCAGTACATCTACTTTACACTTTAATGTTTCCTCAAGTTCTATTTTTAACCGTGCTAAATCTAATAAGCTTTTTGTTCCTTTAAATTCTATTAATATATCTACATCGCTCTCATCAGTCATCTCTTCTCTCACAATAGAGCCAAATAAGGAGGCTCTTTTAACATCATGCTTTTTTAATATTTCCAAAATCCATTTTCTATACTTTTCAATTTGAGAAAACATATTCGTTTATCAAACTAGTCTAAAGTTTAGTATATCTTTACATAGTATTATCTTAACTAATTTTAAAAAACTAATTTATTATATTAGCTCTTCTAATAGATGATACTACTGCTCTTATAATAAATTATTAGCGAATAATCCTAAATTTTGAGTAAAGTCAAATAGAAAAGGAAGATATATAGTATCTTATATTTAATCTAGAGATAAATCATAAGATTTGTAATATAATTCATGTATAATCGCATTAAATGCCTCAATAACCCCTTGACCTGTCTTAGCTGATGTTAAGTAAAACCCAAGAAAACCATTTTCATTTACCACTTCCTGAATTTTAGTAGTATCATAGTTTTCCTCTACTAAATCAACTTTGTTCGCTAACAATACTACCGGTATTTTTCCACAATGCTTTTTTAGTTCTTCATACCAATCATTAATATGGATATAACTATCTTTACCTAAATCATTTTCTTCAAGGCTATATACAATGATACTAGCTCTACTTTCTTTAAAAAATAAGGGGTGTAGAAAACTAAAATCAATTTGGCCAGCTATATCCCAAAATAATAAATTAATTACATCTCCATTAATTTCTATTTCATATCTTGAGAATTGGGCACCAATCGTTTTAATATAATCTTTTTCGAAAGTTCCTTTCGTAAATTTTTCTATTAAAGATGTCTTGCCGACACCCCCATCTCCTATTATAGATATCTTAAAGTCAAACTCCTGAGAATTAGTCATTGAATATCTTATGCTTTTCGTATTGTATTTTTACTATAATGTAAAATTAGATTTTGCGTAATATAAACGTTTAGTTGGGAGAATCTCAAAAATGATAACGGTTCCGCATTTTCTTAATAAAAATGTTACTTATGAGAAGCTCTAAAGAGTTTATTTCCATTAATAAATTGGATTTCAAATCTAATATATAGTTTAAATTGAAGGAGTAAACTAAAGATATGCAACATATTGCCCCTTAAATTTAAAAATAAAAAAAGATATATAGAATAGAGGAAAATTGGTTTAGGTGTGTTCATTCGAGAAGAAGCTATAAATCTAAACAATTTCCTCTCTTATTCTACATTTTTAATTAAAATAATTTTATCCGTTTATTTGTTTTAACACTTGCTCTTGTCCTATTTAGTGGATAAAGACAAATTCTACAGACCACATCATGAAATCTAACCCATCATATGAGGGGTGATCCTCTGGTTTTAAAATACCAACTTGGTTCACTTTTACCTTCGCAGTGGCTCCAGGAGTGAATCCTAGTCGAATTGCTGCATAATCATCAACAAACGTCCCGGTACCATCCCCCGTTATATGCGAAAAGGTACCTTCGCCTATGGGTTCTATACCGAAAAGTCCCGGGAACCATATATAAAGGAGATATGGTACAGGATCACTAAGTACTCCCTCATAAACAATTATGGTTGTTGTGAATGTATAATCCATTTCTCCTACAAATATCAGTGTGGTAGCATTGGTAATGAACATCGATGCTCCCTTTACATGCAAATTTATATTATACAAAATTCGTCCATCTTTCAAATCTTTCTTGAGTACAGAGCCATGATGTTCACACTCCGCGATGCTTTCTAGGCCATTCAACCCGAACAAGTAAAATCCATGAGGAAAAACGGTTAACCCAGATTCAGGATCTGCCCATGCTGCCACATTAGGGTTCGTGTCAGTAAAAGCCGAAATTGGTCTAGATTCTGCTGCTCCTAAGACTGATGGCATGAAACTAAGAATGCAAATTCCCAAAATCGATAGTAGAATTATTTTTGTTCTTTTCATTTTTTTCATACCTCTTTTTTTAGGTTTATCTTTAAATTTATCATCTATGATGACCAGATATTGATGAGATATTGTTGCATTTATAATTGAGCATTCGATAGTTTCACGATAGTTTCGATTGTATGTGAAATTTTTATAAAATAGTTATGATCAAGTTAAATTCTTCACCTTTGTTTCAAAAGGAGAAAATTCGAAGTAAAATTAACCAAATACAATATTTTTGGCGATAAATGTCTCAATTATTAAGGATTCAAGTAGAGGGTTATCTTTTAACTCAATAACCTTGTTTATTTGAAAAGATTTAAGCAAATTTTGCCAAATCTCGCCTACTTTTTGTATCTGGTCCTTAAAAAAATCTAATTTTTGAAGTGCATGATAAGAATCGCCTTTAAATATGTAGGAAATAAAAAAAGGTGGAATAGATCTCATAATAAGAGTATGTTCACCAAATACTGCTCGGTCTAGTCCTTCAGAAAACATTTCCTTAATAAAATAATCAATAGTGGTTAGAAAACCGCCAAAAAGATGCGATTCAAACGATTTATCCTCTATAAATGATTGTGAGAAAAATGGTATACCTCCTTCTGATATAATTAAAAGAAGGATGGGCTCCTCATCTGAAAGCTCTGGAATTTCAATCCTCCGCTTCCTTACCATATTCTCCATTTGCTTCTTCAAACCCGCGAGTTTCCAGCGTTCAGATAAAGACGCTTCTGATTTTTTTAGTTTCTCCCACATATTTATTTGTTTAATTAATTCATCGTGTTCATACGAAATTTTCATTGCTAATCGTTTTATCCCGTACGATTCTGCTATCCTTTGAGCTTGAGTTAAGAATCGTCGAGCTGCTTTCATGTTAAAATTTATTAGTGCTAGTTTGGCTTTTAAAATGAAAGTTTCACAAAAAACGAGATATGAATGCGATTTTTCAGCTATACTTAATAACTTATCCATATTTTGATTTAGTTCTTCAAGGACTTCACTATTATTATTTATACGAAATTCAGCAAGATGTAAGTCACAAAGATGGATATATGCGTAAATTATAATTTCAGAATAAATATTTTCTTTTTCGATGACTTGTTTAAATAATTCTTCAGCTTTAGCTTTGTCTCGGATTCGAGCACCCCTTTTTAACATTAGAGCTTTATTGTATTGGTAAAGTAGTTCGAGACGGTTATCCTTTTTTTGATTATACATATTTTCCAGTCGATGAAAATATTTTTGAACACGTTCAGTATCTTCCTTTTCAAGAGATACAAATATCAAACTATCAAGACAGGCTTCTAAAAGAAAAGGATACGGCTCCCAAAGTATTAGACTTTCCTCCAAATATTTCAAAGCAAGTTCATATTCCCCTTTCTCACAATACAAATTCCCAATATTATTTAGTAAAATCGCAATAAACCACTTGTTATTAATTTCTTTATATATTGTTAAACTCTCCCTATATTGTTTAAAACTAAGATCATACTCGTAATTGTATGAATGTATCACCCCTAATCCAATATAACATAATCCTATCCAGTAATGGTTAAATTTTATTTCCTTAGCTAATGACATCGCTTTTTTAAAGTATATTATTGCAATATCAGATCTTCTTCTTATTCGAATCATAATATCTGCCATTATTATGTTAGCCCAAACAATTTCGAATGTATTATCAAGCTCTTTTTCTGAACCTAAGGGCCCTTCTAAGCACTTCTCTGCTAAATCTATATTTCCTAGATAAAAATTAATAAATGCTTTTAACACACTCAGACGGACTTTTCTTCGAATTAAAACATTTTTTGATACATTATAAATTAATCCCAATAAAACCTCAGCTTTTTCAATTTTGTTGAATGCTTCGTCAAATTTATTTGCTAGACATAATCCTATGAGAATAAAAAATAATCCGTCAAATGAATGGAGATTTTCATTAAGTTTTTGACCTTCTTTAAGCATGTCTTCTCCCAGCTTGATAATATCTTCGCTATTATTCTGGTACATTAGAATTAAGCCCTTAAGAAACTGAAAATAAGTTATTTGTTGAAAATCAAGCCCTTCAAATTTACTATTATCGTTTAATAGTTCAAGAGCCTCATCAAGTTTGCCAACATTAAAAAGTTGTTCCGCTCTTGTTAATTCAATTAACTTTGGATGAGACATGGATTCATCTAATTTGGATTATAACCTTATTAATACATTAAGCTAATTGTTATTTTAAATCTAATGTTTGATATACTATTTTCTTAATAAAAATATAATTGATTACAGTTATCTAATTTCCTCATTTGTGAGTCGTAAAAAGATAAGAAAGGAATTATTGAAATAAATCTGTTATTTATTAGATAGGATTCAAATTCCGTACCAAAAAAGAAAAAAAAGTATTTTTAAATATTAGAGTTAATGTTGCTGTTTGTAATAAGAGAGAACACCAAGAGAAAAAATTGAGATCATTAAGATCTGATTCAGGATAGTTTGGGAAATTGCAGCAACAGAAAGTGTTGGCCATAATACACCCATCACTATAAGTTCAATGGGTATAGTCATTGTAAAAAAACTAAAAATAAACGCATATGTCAATTTAATCTCTTCCCATTCCTTTTTGCGAAGGAGTATAACTGAGAAAATAGCACTTAATAAGCATAATCCCCCAAAATTTCTTGGAGATAGGGGATTTGTCCAACCGGTCAACGGAGTTATAAAAAGTTCAGTGAGAAATATAAGAAGGATCGCAAATAAAAAAGTAACGATAGCGTTATAGACAAGTGCAATTTTTGTAATTTTTTTAATTTCGGTCATTTTTTATCAACTCTTTTTGTTAGTTTTAATTTGAATTTATCATCTTTACGATGATTAATTAAATGTGGAGATATTGTTGCATTTATAATTGAGTATCCGATAATTTCACGATAGTTTCGATTTTTTATGGAAGTTTTATGAAATAGATATAAATAGAAATGATACTGATTTATAATTTAGAAAAATAAAATTTAGTTTTCTCAAATTATGGGAGACATAAATTATCCTCCAGAAAAGGTCTATAGTCCTTTTAAGTGGAAAAGACCTAATTATGACCATATTATACTATGGATGCTGAAAAATAATGAGCTATGCAAATGGGCAGATTTTTGTCAAGAACCAATTAAAATTCCTCCGGGTACTTTATCCAGACATTTAGATTCATTAAAGCGCAACAGTTTTGTAGAAAAATTTACTAGAGGCCAGTACAGAATAACTTCCGAGGGAAAAAAGAAATTTTATGAGCTATCAAGTGCTAAGAAAAAGGCTTATACACTAAATTATCCTCCTGACATTATTTTAAAAAGCGGAAGAAATTATACTCACTGGCTTCTTTGGATGGTATATAATAATAATTTCTGTAAGAGAGTTGACTTTCTAGAACCTCCTTTATCCATAAGCCAATTATCGTTAAAAAAGAATTTAGATTCATTACTTGAAAATGGATTTGTTATAAAAGAGGAAAAAAAATACATAATAACCCGGTTGGGTAAAGTAGAATATTCAAAGATGCTACACCATTATGATTTAGACAGGCAAACGATTTTGGAAGAGGAAAGTAAAAAAATTGCAGATATTACAATCAAAACCACGCAATTCTTTACTAAATTTAGAATAAAAGATAATAGAATCCAATTTAATTTTCTAAGCAATATTTTAAAATTTGAGTATGAAAGGGTAAGTTCTTTGGTTGATGAAGAAGAAATTTTCTATAAAATTTTACTTTTTTTTTCGCTTAATCATCCAGATAATTATCCTAACTTCATTTCTTCTGAGGATTTTTCAACAAGATATAAGATTAAAAAAACGACTCTTGATTATTTCATAGATCAAATTTCAGAAGGAAAGATTTATTCAACTAAATTTTTTAGATTAGTTGATACTTTAGGTGGAGAATATTATTTCCATTCAGAGGGAAAGTTAGATAGAATGCTTCAGATAATTACTGAATATCAAATTAATAAGGTGACATACCTAAATAAATTATTTTCAATAAATATTAATAACTCTTCCTCCTTAGATACCGAATCGATTATTAATCAAATAGCTGAAGAGTGTTGTGAATCTTTGTTCAATAACAATCTCAAAGATTCGTTAAAAGTATTCTTACCCGATTACATTAAATATTTAGCATATAATATAGAATTTAAGAAGGATCTAAAAAGTTCTTATGACAAATTGGAAGGAATTATATGGCAGGATATGGCGACTGTTTTCGATTCAAAAATTTCTGAAGATTTAAAAGATCAATTCGAAGATCAAATTAAAGAGATTGATAATAAGCTTGAGTTAGATCCGCAAGACATAGACCTATATCATTCTAAAATGAAAATTTTAATTTATTTTAACCAGTATAATAATGTACTGACATTATTGGATAAAATGATAGAAGTGTTTCCTGAAAAAGAAATTGATTTCAGGATGAAAAAGGCTTCAATTTACAAAAAAAAGAGAAATTTAGAAGCGGGTTTAGAAATTATCGAAGATTTAATTAATAAATTTCCAGGAAATAATGAACTTCTCAGCTATAAAGCCTTTTGGTTTCAATATTTAGACAAGAAAGATGAAGCACTAAAAATACTTCAAGAACTTATTGATAATGAGCCTGATAACGGAATTTATTACGACAATTATGGTGAGATTTTAATGGCTTTTAAAGAATATGAGGAGGCTAAAAAAAAATTTGTGAAAGCGCTTGTATTGAGTAAAGATGAGGAGTATATCTATCAGACCTATATAAAATTGGGAATTTGCTATAAAGCACTTGGTAATCAAGATTTAGCACTTAAAAATCTTAAAAGAGGGAAAGACATCGCAAATAATAGTTCAATTGATCCTGATGAAAAACAAAAATGGCTGATAATTGCTGATCTCTTTCTTACTGAGATGAACTAAATTTTCAAGTTTTAAATTCTGAATTTGATTAAGGTTGATAAGGGTCTAATATCTAATAATACTCTTTACTTAGGTATATTAAAATCGTTTGATTCTTTTGGAATATTCTCGAAAGGGTGTGGGAGGTTCATGAGATACCCAATGCCCTTTATTATTCATACTTTTGAGAGAACATAATAAGTCATAAGTTAGCCAACGATTAGCTTGAGGATGGAGTTCACACTCCCATAATCCATTTTCTCCTTGCAAATGTTGAATAAAATCAATTAGATTCTTAATTCTCTCATCTTCAATGCTAGCTTGCATTTTTGAACATAAATTTAAGAGGTATGCGGGATCTAGGCGAGGATAATAGGTAATCCAACCTCGAGACTCTTCAAATCCAATCAACCTTGAAATAACAAATCCTAAATTACGTTTTGATTTTACTTCACAACTGAGGATTAAATCCAAAGCACTTTTTGCTTCAATAGACGTTCTTCTAACTGGATGATAGGATAAGCAATTTAGAGCGCCTATTGTTGTAGATCTACATCCCCATCGTGAGTGACTTAAACTCCTGTAGCCTGCAATCCCTCCGTATACACCATTTGAAATACCGACTGGCCAAGCACCATCTTCTAATCGTTGATTTAATAACCATTTATATGCATTCTCTGCTCTATTATCTTGAGTATATCCCGCGGCAGCGATACCTTCTAAGGGCACGATTGTTTGCAGTGGTTGCATGTCATAACCTTCTAACTCATTTTTTTCTTTTATTTTAGGTAATGGCCAAGAACCGTCCTTATTTTGTTGGGAAAAAATAAATTCAACCGCTTTTTTGATGACCTGATTGGTAGATGGGAACTCTAAATAAGCGAGTTTCACTAGTATTTGAGAAGTTAATTGTATATCTCCTCCTGGAGCAATATTTCCTGAAGTTTTAGATGTCCAAGAACCATTCTCAAGTTGCAATTTAAACGTTTTTTCAATGATTGGGTCTTTCATTTGAATTTCTCGCAATTCGTTTACCTCATCATCATTTTCATCTTTATCAAGAAGATTTTTAAGGACGAGAATTCTTAGGGAAGGTGATGGATCTGCGAGCAATAAGGGAATCCAGGTCATTGCGATCCCTCCAAAATTTCTTTTATGTAAGGTGCGGTCGGCGTATTCATCCGTGCTATTTCGGAAGGGGTTCCAGCAGCAATTATATATCCGCCATTGGGACCTCCTACTGGTCCAAGTTCAATTAACCAATCACAAGACGCTAAGAAATGAGGATGATGTTCAATTGTGACTACTGTATTACCTTCATCAACCAAATCTTGAAGAACATTGATCAACCGCGATACATCTTCTAAATGTAATCCTACAGTTGGTTCATCTAAAATATATAAAGTTTTTTTCTTGCTCTTTCTATTTAGCTCCTTGACGATTTTCAAGCGTTGAACTTCACCACCAGAGAGAGTAACGAGTGGTTGATTTAATTTTAGATATCCTAATCCTACTTTTTTAAGTAAATCTATTTTTCGTTTGATTGGTTCCACATAATAAAATAATTTCCCTATTTCAACAAAAGTTAAATAATTTAGTTCAGGAAGGGAAAAACCATTAACGCGAATATCCCATGATTCTTGAGAGTAGCCAGTACCTTTACAAATCTCACAATTATCAAAAATATCTGGTAAAAATCCCATCTCTGTTTTTATCACACCTTTCCCATCACACGCGGAACATTTTTTACTTAAATCTCTCTCAGAATAACCTTTAAGTTGTGCATCCTCTGAGTCGGAATAAATTTTTAATAAATCTTTATCTAATTTCAAGAATTTCAATGGGCGATTTACTTTTTCTTTTGATTGATCAATTATTATATTTTCAGATAATATTCCTTTAAGATCTTCATATTTTCCTGGTAAAATTGGTTCATAAGCTACTGAGGTGGTTTGCTTTTTTGGAGACAAAATTCTACCTAATGTATCAACAATTAAGGAACTTTTACCTGAACCAGATACACCACATATTCCTACCAAATAATTGTGAGGGATTTGAACAATGTTTCCCTTGAGATTATTTTCTTTAGCTCCTATAATCTCTAACCACTTTTTTGGTTTTAATTTTCTTGGGTTAATAGTAAATTGAACATCTCCTCTCATCCATTTAGCGGTGATTGAATTTTCATGTATAAATTCTTTAGGATTACCTTGAGCAGTGATATAACCTCCATTAATCCCGGCCTCTGGTCCTAAATCGATTATATAATCAGAATTTTTAATCAATTGTATGTCATGTTCCACAACGATGAGAGTATTTCCCATATCTCGAAGGTCATATAAAACTTCTTGTAAAGCGCCTAATTCTGTAGGGTGTAAGCCTCTCGATGGTTCATCTAATAGTATGGTTAGAGATGATAACTCACTTCCAAGTAATCCCGCTAACCTGATTCTTTGTG
>Ga0307445_10000277_pt1 | contig 26539 bp, 24 predicted proteins | sample SalMarSW160330MG_FD_202147 | JGI IMG/M metagenome (GOLD analysis project Ga0307445, IMG submission 202147) | Salt marsh sediment microbial communities from the Plum Island Ecosystem LTER, Massachusetts, United States - SW1603-30 | ecosystem: Environmental > Aquatic > Marine > Intertidal zone >... | reverse complement strand
ATCTCCGAGCGCGAACGAGCAAAAAAAGTGGAGACTGCTCTGTATAAAATTTCCGAAGCTACAACTTTGACTAGAAATATTGATGATCTCTTTTCTTCAATCCATAGAATTGTAGCTGAACTCATGCCAGCAGAGAATTTTTATATTGCTATCTATAACTCTCAAAATGACACAGTGAGTTTCCCTTATTTTGTTGATGAAAATGAAGAATCTCTTCCGTCCAGAAAGGGGGGCAAAGGGCTAACAGAATATGTCATTCGTACAGGAAAGCCTACACTAGCTCCTTTTGAAAAGTTTAAGGAGCTTGAGAAGAAAGGTGAAGTTGAATTAATAGGGGATCCCTGGGTTTATTGGCTGGGTATTCCTCTGAAGATTAAGGAGAAGACGATAGGCGTGCTGGCTCTTAAGAGTTATTCTGGAGACATCAGATATGGAGAACACGATAAGAATATTCTCATGTTTGTTTCCACGCAAGTGGCAATGGCAATCGAACGCAAGCAGGCAGATGAACGACTCATGGCCTCCCTTAAAGAAAAGGAAGTGTTACTCAGGGAAATTCATCACCGTGTTAAAAACAATTTACAGATTATCAGCAGTTTACTGCTTCTTCAATCCAAGGATATTAGCGGAAAAAAGAATCTAAAGCTGTTCCAGGAAAGCCAGAACCGGGTTAAATCCATGGCACTCATCCATGAGAAGCTTTACCAGTCTCAAGACCTTGCGAGTGTCAATTTCAAAGAATATCTCAATACTCTGATCATTGGCTTGTTCCGATCTTACCAGTCTCACTCGAGTCATGTTGAACTCAAACTGAACATTGATGATATCTCTTTGGGAATCGATAATGCCATTCCTTGTGGATTGATCATCAATGAACTTATCTCAAATTCTTTGAAATATGCTTTTCCGAATGGCAGGGAAGGTGTGATCAGCGTTGCTCTCCGTTCCCTCAACAAAAAAGATGTGGAATTGGTGGTCAGCGATAATGGAATTGGAATGCCTGAGGACTTGGACTTCAGAAATACGAAATCATTGGGTTTGCATCTGGTTACGATTTTAGCAGAAGATCAGCTCGAAGGTGAAATCAAACTGTCGCGAGATAAAGGAACAGAATTTCGAATAAAGCTGAGAGGAGTGAAATAATGGCCGATTCCCAGGTCATGGTCGTTGAAGATGACAGGATTATCGCTGACCACATTCAAGCCACTTTGAACTCGTTAGGGTATGGTGTTACAGCTTTGGTCTCTTCAGGTGAGGAGGCAGTAAAGAAAGCAGAGAGGGATAATCTCGATATAGTGTTGATGGATATAGTCCTAAAAGGAGAGATGGATGGGGTTGAAGCCGCCTCTCAAATCCGTTCCCGCTTGGGCATTCCGATCGTATTTCTCACTGCTTTTTCGGATCAAAAAATACTGGAACGAGCAAAATTGACAGAACCGTTTGGATATTTAATCAAACCATTCGAGGACAGAGAATTACACTCTGTTTTAGAAATTGCCCTTTATAAACACAAGATGGAAAAGAGCCTTAAAGAGAGTGAGGAATGGTTATACACCACACTTAACAGCATCGGTGATGCTGTAATAGCCACAGATACATTGGGCTACGTGATTTTCATGAATCCTGTCGCCTACGAATTAACCGGATGGAACCAAGATGAGATTTCGGGAAAATCAGTGAAAGAGGTTTTTAATATCATAAACGAAAAAACTGGAGAACCGGCAGAAAATCCCGTTACAAAAGTGATCCAAGAAGGGACCGTCGTAGGGTTGGCAAATTATACGGTGCTAATAACCAAAGATGGAAAAAAAGTACCGATAGATGACAGTGGTGCTCCGATAAGAAATGATAAAGGCGAGATCATAGGTGTTGTTCTGGTATTCCGTGATATCACTAAGCGCAAAAAATTATTTCGAGGAAAAGAAAAATGATAGAGGAAATAAGAATTCTAGTTGTCGATGATGACAAAGACACCCGGAAAGGCCTCAGCAAAATACTATGGGAGAAAGGCTATGAAATTGAAACCGCGGGAACGGGTCAAGAGGCCATTGAGAAGGCTGAGGGAAGATTTTTCAATCTTGCTCTCCTTGACATCAAACTCCCTGACATTGACGGGACAGAATTACTGGCTACTTTAAAGAAGATTCATCCTCACCTTGATGTCATCATTGTGACTGGCCATGCCTCCCTTGAAAACACTATACAAGCCTTGAACGGGGGAGCATCTTTCTACTTAACCAAGCCTATCGATCTGGATGAGTTGTTTGCCAATCTTAAAAAGCTCCTCAAAAAGCAGCAATCGAATGATAAGAGCATTAAGATGCTCCAAGCGGTTCAAAGAGAACTGAATGGGAATGGACATTCAGAGGAGAAAATCCTGTTTATGGCTACTCATGATGTGCTTACAGGTCTGCCCAATCGTTTTCTATTCGATGACCGGATTGCCGTGGAGCTTGCATACGCAAAACACAACAACAAAAAACTTGCTGTTATGCTGGCAGACCTTGATCATTTCAAGAATATAAATGATGCGATGGGACACAGCTCGGGAGATGAATTGCTGCAACAGGTTGGGAAAAGGCTGACAAAAAGCCTGCGGAAAACCGATACGGTGGCGCGGATGGGTGGCGATGAATTCCTGCTATTGCTTCCGGATATCTCAGAGATTGAAGCCGTTTACAAACTCGCAAAAAAAATTCTTGAGTCCCTGCGCAAGCCATTTGTCGTGAATGGCCGCAATATCTATATCACAGCTAGCATCGGGATTTCTATTTTTCCTAAAGATGGCGCTACTCCCAACATGCTGATAAGGAGAGCAGATATGGCCATGTATATTGCAAAAGAACAGGGCCGCAACAATTACCGGTACTACCGTGCTCAACAGGGTAAAGAGGTCCAGGCAAATGGCTGCGACGATGAGAGATGGCAAGATAAGCTGGTCCGGAGTCATATCTTACCGCTTCTTCGCTCCCGGCTCTCATAATCATTTTCTTCACAACCAATGCAAAAATAAAATCCCCCACATTTAGGAAGTCCTTAGAATGACAGAAAGCAAAAAGACAAAAGAACAACTTTTTAAAGAGATAGCCGAGTTGCGTAAAAAAAATGCTGCGCTCGAAAAATCAGTGACTAAACTCAGAAATGCTGAGGAAGCAGTCAGGACGGAAAGAGACAAATTGCAAAGCCTAATGGATGGTTTAGCCAGTACAGAAATCGGCATTGATATTGTTGGGATTGACTATAAAGTTTTATTTCAAAATCAGGTTTTGAAAAGAAGATTTGGCGATATTGCTGGTGAATATTGTTACAAAAAATATATGGGATTGAAGAAACCCTGTGATTTCTGTCCGATGATAAAAGCAGTAAAAAATAAGAAAGTCGAGATGGTTGAACTGACAGGATTAGACGGGAGAAATTATGAACTCATCTCGGCTCCGCTCACAAATCCTGACGGGCATGTCGACAAAGCAATCGAGATTTTGCGGGATATCACAGAGCGCAAAAAGGCAGAGGAAGAATCAAGAAGACATCGTGATCATCTTGAAGATTTGGTGAACGAGAGAACAGCTGAGCTAAAAAAAATTAATGAAAGGCTCCAAGAGGAAGTTTCAGAACGCAAACATCTAGAAAAAGAGTATCGCGATAGCGAAGAAAAATTCAGAAGAATGACTTCTTCAGCTGCTAAAGATGCAATTATCATGCTGGATAATGAAGGAAATATTTCCTACTGGAATAAAGCGGCAAAAAAAATATTTGGATACTCAAGACGAGAAGCACTCAGAAAGAAATGTCATTTGCTGCTTGGACCTGAGCGCTTTTATGACGCTTATAGAAAAGGATTTGCCGAGTTTAAGAAGTCGGGCAAAGGACCTCTGCTCGGCAAAACCCTCGAGTTGGCGGCTGTAAAGAAGGATGGATCAGAATTCCCGATCGAGTTGTCTGTTTCTGCTGTTAATTTAAGGGGAAAATGGAATGCCATTGGAATAGTCAAGGACATCACCAAGCGTAAGGAGATGGAGAAGAAACTGATGCTCCAGGAAAAGTTGGCAATCTTAGGTCAGTTGGCTGGCGGTGTTGGGCATGAGCTCCGCAATCCTTTGGGGGCAATCAAGAATGCGGCCTATTTCCTTAACATGGCTTTGAAAAAACCTGAGCAAGAGGTGAAGGAAACATTAGAGCTCTTAAAGAAAGAAGTTACAGCATCTGAGAGCATTATCAGTAGCCTTCTCGGTTTTGCTCGTCCCAAGCCTCCCTCACGACATAAGGTGAATGTTAATGAGATTATTGATGAAGTATTGAAGAAAAACAACATACTCGGGAGGAACAAGGTTGAAGCCCGATTAACCAAAACATTGCCATCCATATTGGCTGATCCAGTGCAGCTTACCCAAGTCTTTGGGAACCTTGTTCTGAATGCCATCCAGGCAATGCCAGAAGGCGGGGAGTTAGTGATTGAGACTAACTTAGATAATCGAAAATATGTCGTAGTATCCTTTACAGATACAGGGAATGGCATTCCTGAAGATATCTTAGGGAAACTTTTCGAGCCTCTCTTTACAACAAAAGCCAAAGGCATAGGTTTGGGACTCGCTGTGTCGAAAACGCTTGTTGAAGGACACGGTGGAACAATAGAGGTGGAGAGCAAGGTCGGAAAGGGAAGTACCTTCAATGTTAGACTCCCGATTCGTCCGAAATCCAAGTGAAAAATTAAGAATCCCAGCACTAAATAATAGCTAACTCAATGGAAAAAGCCAGAATCCTTGTAGTTGATGACAATATGAGTCTTTGCAAAACGTTATCTTTTATTTTAAGACGCAATGGATATGCCGCCTCAATTGCCAATAATGGTTCAGAAGCCATCACAAAGATCAAGAAGAGGCCCTTTGACATCATCTTTATGGATATCAAGATGCCTTTCATGAACGGCGTAGAGACATACAAAAAGATAAAAAAGATCCGACCCAAAGCCATCGTGATCATGATGACCGCTTATGCCGTTGAGGATCTTGTTCAGGATGCGCTTAAGGAGGGGGTCTACGATATCATCTACAAACCTTTGGATATGGAAAAGGTAGTCTCTCTTATCGAAAAATCAAGCAAGGATAAAAATAGTGAGCGCATCCTTGTGGTAGATGATGATCATAGTACGTGCTTCATAATAAAAAAAATATTGAAAAGGAGAGGCTGGACTGTGGAACTTTCTTATACTGGAGAAGATGCGGTGGCCAAAGCTCACAAGAAAAAATATAACATTATCCTCATCGACATGAAATTGCCCCTTTTAAACGGCCTGGAGACCTATTTATCCATAAAAAAGGCCAATCCGGAAGCAGTGGCCATCATGATGACCGCTTATCACCAGGAGATGGATGAATTAGTAGCAAAAGCCATCGAAAAGAGTGCCTATACTTGCCTTTACAAGCCTTTGGATATTGAAGAAATGCTCAGGTTGATTGAAGAGATCTTGAAGAGAAGACAAAAATATAATCATTCCGAAAATGATGAACGAAGATTTGGGAATTAAATTTCTTCTGGATAAGATAAAGAGAAACAGAAATATAGATTTTAGCCAATATCGGCCACAAGTCTTAGAGAGAAGAATCCAGTACAGACTCCATCTTACAGGATGTGCCAACTATTTGGATTATGTTATGTTACTCAACAAAGACCTTGGTGACCTTCAAACACCATGATGTTCTCTCGGATAATACTATGTTTGGCATGGACATGGTTCTGTGCAGGAATCTTTTTATATATTTACAAAAAGAGCTTCAGAAAAAAGCTCTTTGTAGCTTACATACTGCCTTGAATCCCGATGGATTTCTCGTTCTGGGTAAAACAGAAACTATTCCACCTCTAATGTTTGACTATTTTGAGACAATAGATGACACAAATAATCCCTGAATACGCTCCAGATGGGCCGGGATATGCCAACCGACCATCAATCGTCCCTGTAGGGCTGTGAATATTTTGCTCCATTTGAAGTTTAAAAACAACTTTAGAGACAAAAAAAGGAGGCCTACAATGAGATTCAGTATTGGAAAAAAGTTAGGATTAAGTTTTGGAATTATGGCCGCCCTTATCGTAATTTTGGGGTGTATAGGGATGATATTTTTATCCGGCATGAATGGCAGGTTGAATAAAATTGTAGATCGATCAGCAGAAAAGGTGAAACTCGGAACACGGATAAACCAAAACATCCTGGCAATTAGTCTGGCGGAGAAGAACCTTATTCTTTCCAAGACAGCAGAAGATATGGACACACATGCGGCATCCATAAAAAATAAAAAAGAAATAATGCGAGACCGAATTGAGAAACTGCGTGAGATTGCGGATAAGGAAGACAAGACAAAACTCGATCAGTTCGCTGCTAAGTTTGATGAATGGCTTGCCATTGATGAAGAAGTAAGGAAATTTTCCCGTTTAAACAGCAATGAAAAGGCAGAAACGCTTTCTATGGGCCAGGCCAGAGAAGCTGCTGTTAAGGCTGAGGTAGTCATGGCCAGGTTGGTTGATAAGATCGATAAGGATGCAGATAAGGCAACGAATCTTAAAGATGCCCAAGATGCGAATGAGAGCATTAAACTGGCAACAGGGATAAACAAAAATCTAATTGAAATTAACAGGGCTGAGAAAAATGCCATCCTTGCTGACACAAAAAAAGAGATGGATAAGTATATGGAGGAAATAAGAAACTACAAAACCCTTATAAGTGGGAGAGTTGAAAGACTCAATGAGTTGGCAGATGAGGAGGGCAAGGCAATTATTCGCGAATTCAAGACTGTCAGAGATGAATATTATAAACTAAACGCTGAGGTTTTAAATTTAGCTGCTGAAATGGGAAACACAAAGGCGTTTGATTTATCCTCTGGTCAAGGCCGTAAAGTGTCTGATGAGGCCGAAGTATTAATTACAAGTATCGTTGAAAAAAATGATGAAGATATGGGAGCAGATAAAGCAGCAAGTGACAAAAAATTTAGTTTAAGTAGAAATCTACTTTTGGGTTTAGTCATATTAGCCATAGCACTATCTATAGGACTAGCATCGTTTATCACTCGCAACATTGCCAAGCCTATTCTAGCAGTAGCGAGCAGAGTGGAGGAGATCGCAGGGGCTGCGGGAGATCTAGCCGCAGAAGTCCCAATAATGAGCAGAGACGAGATTGGAGACCTAGCAAGGGCGTTCAACATGATGCTGGCCGGGTTGAAGGCTATGGTTATTAAGATTATAGGCAACGCCGGAAACCTCTCTGCATCGAGCCAGCAGCTCTCCGCGGCCGCCCAGCAGACTGATGCCTCTGTCCAGCAGATGTCATCTGCCATCCATCAGCTTGCTAAGGGAGCCCAAACGCATGCCCAGAGGATTGAGGAAACCAAGAAGTCAATGGAAGAACTCAATAGCTCAATCTCTCAAACAGCTCAATCTACTCAACAGGCAGCCTTAGCCTCATCCCAGGCCGCTTTGTCTGCACAGAAGGGAGCAAAGACGGTAGAGGAGGCCATCGCATCCATGGACAAGATCGACGACTCTACCACCGCCACCTCTGAGGCAGTAATGAAGCTTGGCAAACGCTCCGATCAGATGGCAGAGATTGTGGAAGTTATAACCAATGTTGCTGATCAAACCAATCTTTTATCTCTGAATGCAGCCATCGAGGCGGCAAGCGCAGGCGAGGCAGGAAGAGGTTTTGCAGTAGTTGCAGAAGAGGTGCGGAAGCTTGCCGAGAGATCAGCCAAATCCTCTGCTGAGATAGCGAAGCTCATCGAGGAGACCGCGAGCGAGACTGAAGCTGCAGTAAAGAATATGGAGACAACAACAAATGAGGTCAAGGCGGGAAAAAAGATGGTTGGCAAAACAGGGACCACTTCGGAAGAGATTTTGCAGGGGAGTCAGAACGTTTCAAGCATGCTTGAACAAATCTCGGCTGCATCTCAACAGATGTCCGCAGGTGCCAAGCAGGTGGCAGAATCAGTGGCGGATATAGCCGTTGTTGCTGAGGAGACATCTTCTTCCACCCAGCAGGTCGGCGTCTCCACGGAGAAGATGGTAGCCATCATGCAAGAGGTGTCTTCATCTGCCCATTCCCTTACCCAGATGGGGATAGATCTTAATAATTTGTTGGAAGAGTTTAAGGTTGACAGAGGGGAAAGAAAAGCAAGGCCAGAGCCTCGGCCCGGAATCCCGAGCTCCAAAAGTTCGACGTGTTGTGACAGTAGCCGAAAGGCTTATTAGAGCAAAAAATAAAATTCGGTTTGATAAGGCAAAGCAAGAGGAACCGAAGGAAGAAAAAGGAACCGAAGAAATAAGGAGGTTATAAAATGGCTGAAAAAGCAGAAATGCCCACGGATAAAATGATTCAGCTGGTTAACTTCCGTCTCAGGGAAGAGGAGTTCGGGGTGGATATAAACTCGGTGAGTGAGATAACCAAGGTGGGAGATATCAGTTATATACCGGAGGCTCCTTCATTCATCCAAGGAGTGACAAACTTAAGAGGTCAGGTCATAGCGGTCGTAGATCTGGCCAGGCAGTTCGGGCTTAACGTCCAAGAGAACCTTCCAGAGAGTGCAAGGATTGTGGTCAGTAAGATCAACGGCCAGATTGTGGGGATGTTGGTGGATGAAGTCCAAGAGATATTGAAGATACCTGAAGAGAATATCGAGCCTGCCCCAGAACTGATACAGACTGAAGTTAGTAAAGATTATATCAAAGGAGTTGGCAAATTAGACGGTAGGCTCATCGTTCTCCTGGATTTAGAGAAGGTTTTAGCTCCTCATGAGAAGGAAGACCTTGCCAAAGTGGGAAATATGGAGACGAAGGAGTGAAAGGAGGTAAAAAAAACATGGCCAATGTCCTGATTGTGGATGATTCCAAATTTATGCGCAAGATGCTCTCAGACATCTTGACAAAAGAAGGACACCAGATTGTTGGAGAGGCAGAGAATGCCATAGAGGCTACAGAACTCTACAAGAAGCTTAAGCCAGATCTGGTAGCCTTAGACATTATCATGCCTGAGGTTGAAGGGACAGATGCTCTATCTGCCTTGAAGGCAATGATAAAGATAAATCCTCAAGCCAAGGTAGTGATAGTCAGCGCCATGGGCCAGGAGAAAGTGATGGAAGAATATATCCAGGCAGGGGCAAAGTACTTCATAGTAAAACCCTTTCAGCCCTCCCATATAACAGAGACGCTAGAAGCCATATTGAAGAGCGCTTGACAACAAACATTAGACGCTGGATGGTGGAGACCATGGAAATAACTGTTGGAATAGGCGAACTAAAAGTCGTGGAGTCTCCTTGCTATCTCAGGGCAATTGGTTTAGGTTCATGTGTAGCTGTGACTTTATATGATAGATATGCAGGAGTAGCAGGTTTAGCTCATCTCATGCTTCCTTATATAGAGGAGGCCCATGATATTTCCCCTCCTTCCAGATTTGTAGATGTTGCTATCAAGGCGTTGATTGAAAAGATGAAGAAACGAGGCTCCCGGATCCAGGGTATAAAGGCCAAAGTATTTGGTGGGGCAAATATGTTCCCGGAAATAATCTCATTCGGAAAGCCTATGGATATAGGCAAGAAAAATATCCAGGCAGTAAGAGAAGAATTAAAAAGGCATAATATTGAGATCATTGCTGAAGAGGTAGGCGATCATATAGGCCGCACTGTGTTATTTGATACTGGGGACGGTTCAGTAGCAGTCAAAACTACCCGTTCGAAAGGGAAAAAGTATTAAATAAGGAGTTTTCGTATGCCGAAGAAGATACGGGTTTTAATAGTGGATGATTCCTCATTTATGCGAGAGATTCTCAAAGAGATGATCCAGTCTGTTCCCGAGTACAGAGTCATAAAGACAGCCGGAGATGGTGTAGAGGCTTTAAAGGCCATAAAAAAATTTAGGCCTGACGTGATTACTATGGATATCGATATTCCAGAGATAGACGGCGTTACCTGTGTTGCCTACATCATGGAGGAATTTCCCACTCCTGTGGTAGTAGTTACTGGCAACAGTGATTTTTTGGGCGAGGAGAGCATAAAAGCCTTAGAATATGGTGCGGTGGATTTTATGAGAAAAAACTGCAAAATGCTCACCACAGGAATGGAAGCGATGAAACAGGAGCTTTTATCAAAAATAAAGCTTGCCTCGCAAGTGGATGTAAAAAAACTAAAGCCAATCGCTATGAAAAAAGCTAAAGATATAGCAGAAAAGCCGGTACCCAAGACCGCAAATAGAATGGTGGCCATTGCCTCATCATCTGGCGGCCCCAGGGCCTTAAGCCAGATAATTCCAAAGCTGCCGGCTGATCTGCCAGCAGCGGTGCTGGTGGTTCAACATATGCCTGAAGAATTCATTTCCCCCCTAGCTGCCCGGTTGAATCGTGAATCAGCTTTGGAAGTAAAAGAGGCAGAGCAATTAGAATCTATTAAGCAAGGAAAGGTCCTCTTTATACCAGCAGGAGTTCACTGCAAGATTGAGACGAAAGGAAAAATAGGAGAATCGATTAGGTTTACTCCTTTTCCAAAAAAACAAGACAATCTTCTGCGCTCGGCTAATGAACTTATGATTTCTTTAGCACCCATCTATGGCAGGCGTACTACTGGAGTGGTGCTTACAGGCATGGGGAATGATGGGACAGAAGGCTTGCGGGCTATCAAGAAATATGGCGGGTACACAATCGCAGAACATGAATCCACCTGTATCGTCAATGGTATGCCCCTCTCAGGCATCCAGGCAGAGGTGGTAGATAAAGTTATTCCATTACATAAAATACCGGATGAGATAATAAAATCAGTTATCAGATAAAGTAGAGATTAGTGAAAAAAATATCAGAATACAAGCAGCTGTTCATGAGTGAAGCGCAGGAGATCCTGGTCTCATTAAATAATGTTTTGGTCGACTTTGAGAAAGATCCGACAAATATAGCTTTGCTCCATGAATTATTTCGCTACAGCCACACCTTAAAGAGCATGGCCCAGAGTATGGGATATGAGAGCATTACTAAGCTTACCCATTCCATGGAGGCTGCCCTGGCTTTGTTGAGGGATGGAAGACTGAAGGCAGGAAAGAATACAGTGAATTTGTTATTCAAATCTGTGGACACCTTGAGCGACTTGATAGACGAGGCAAAAAACGAGAAAGCAAAGAAGGTAAAGATTGCTCCTTTGGTAAAGAAATTTGAAGAGATCGCCTCTGCTTCGCTCAAAGAGAAGAGGAAGGCTGGGGAGGAGAAAAGGTTAAAATCAATGCCGGATGATATTGACCCCCTCAATCGCTCTCATAGCGAAGTCCAGTCTGTGCGGATTCCCTTAGTTCAACTCGATAGTCTTATGGAACTAGCAGGAGAACTAGTTATAAATAGAACCAGGCTCGCCCAGATAGCTCAAACAATAGAGAATAATGCTTTGGAGGAAACTGTTGCCCATATGTCCATACTGATTTCAGCGCTCCAGGACCAGATAGTGCAGGTCAGGCTTGTGCCTTTAGAGTATATTTTTACTCCTTATCCCAGGATAGTGAGGGATATGGCTGTAGATCAGAAGAAAGAAGTGGATTTCCTGATTGAGGGAAGTGATATCGGTCTGGACCGGAGTATACAGGATGAGATAAATGAACCTCTGCTTCACCTTATAAAAAATGCAATCACTCATGGTGTTGAGGAGCCTGAGGAAAGAGAGAAACTAAAAAAACCGAGGAGAGGAAGGATAAAGCTTGCTGCCAGGAGAGAGAGAAATTTTGTGATTTTAGAGCTCTCCGATGATGGGCGGGGCATAGGACTCGATGAAATAAAAGAGGTTGCATTGAGGACAGGCCTTATCACAAAGGAAGAGTTCTCAGTCCTCACTCCAAAAGAAGTAATAAAACTTATCACGTACCTAGGGTATAGCAGGATTAAAAAAGTTACTGAGGCGGCAGGCAGAGGAGTGGGGTTGAATGTCTCGAGGGTCAAGGTGGAATCATTCGGAGGAACACTGGATATAGATACCGAGCCAAATAAGGGGACCACTTTATCTATTAAGCTGCCTCTGACCATGGCCATTGTCCAGGTCATGTTAGTGGGCATTGCAGATGAGACATATTGTATCCCATTATCCTATATAACTGATATGATTAACGTATCGGCAAGGGAGGTCAAAACTATGGAGCAGCACGAGATGATTTCATATAGAGATAAAGTACTTCCTTTAATTAGAATTAGAGAGAAACTTGGCTTTTCATCTTCGAGATTTCAACCTCTGGATTCGAACAGATCAGCCAAAGTTCCCACAACCCCAATTGTAGTAGTTGAAGCAGGTCCAAAGAAGGCAGGCTTGGCAGTGGATAGATTTTTAGGACAACAGGAGGTTGTGATAAAGCCTTTGACCGGGATCTTAAAGAATATCAAAGGTGTTTCTGGTGCTACCATCCTTGGTACAGGAAAGGCAGCGCTTATTGTGGATATCGGATCAATATGTGAGAGAGCGGTGATACTATGACCGGCTTAGAATTTGATCAAGTCCGATTAGATGCGTTTAGAGAAATCGGTTCAATAGCTATTGGCAACGCGGCCACAAGTCTATCTGCCATGTTGGGCAGGAAGGTGAATATTACACTACCCAATGTTACGGTAGAGCTTGTAGAAAAGATTCCTGAGTTCTTTGGGGGGAGGGAGAAGATTTTGACTTCAGTCCTTTTCACGATATCCGGCCAGGTCACGGGAAGTATTTTCTTGGTACTTAACTCATCTGAATCTATAAAGTTGGTCAATGCTCTTACGGGGAAGAAAGCGGCCAACATTGAGAGCCTGGATGAAATGGGATCGTCAGCTTTAAAGGAAATGGGAAATATCCTAATCGGCGCCTTTATCCGAGTCTTATCCGATGGGCTGAGAATGAAAATTACATATTCTGTCACAGGATTTTCATTTAATATGGTGGGAGCTTTTTTTGATGAAATCTTAGCTCGCCTAGCTATAGAGACAGAACACGCGGTAATCATGGAAAGTGAATTTTATGTGTTGGAAAATGTATGTCAGGGCCATCTTGTCTTTGTCCTGACTCAACATGCTGTGGCATCTATAATCAGGGCACTGGGGCGTTGGCAAAAGTATAGCGAGAGAAGGTTAAAAAATGGCAAAGTCTGATAAATTCGAAAACCATGAATTGATCGAGATCTTCCATGAAGAGACGCAAGAACTGATCGATAAGATGAGAAAGGATCTTATGTCTTTGAGTGAAGGACAAACTCCTTCTATCCTCCTCCGTCTCTTCCGGTATGCACATAACATTAAAAGTTCTTCAGGGATTGTTGGTTTTGAGGATCTGGAAATAGTAACTAAAACCTTGGAGAAAATCTTTAAAGCGGCAAGCGATCGGAGATTTGTATTGACTGATGATGTTATTTTTTCACTTTCCGAAAGCGTTGAGGTCTGCCACAAACTTTTGAATAAAGAGAAAGTCGTAGGTTATGAAAAATCGATGGAGCGGCTGAATAGTATTCTCCAGCCCTGAGCTGAGTTGATAAACGCACGATAAACCTATTAATGTTATGTTTGATGAAACGATTGCCATCGAGTCGGTTTAGAAGGGTGCGCAGGATTACTTCGTCAAAGGCCGGGTGGACAGCAATTTGTTGAAACATTCCATTCTTTATGCCATAGAGCGCAAGTGGGCAGAGGAGGCGCTCGGGATGCTCAGGAGCAACTGACTCGTCAGAAAAAGCTGGCAATGCTGGGGGAATTAGCAGCCTCAGAGAGGCTGATCAGCAGCTTTTTCGATTTCGCCCGGCCCAAGCCTTCCAGCTGGCATAAGGTTGACATCAATGAAGTCGTCCAGAACGGAACACTCATCCTTGTGGCTGATGACGATCCTGGGATCTGTATCACAATGAAGAACATCTTTATGAAGAAGGGTTATAGGGTGGGTATCGTACACACTGGTGAAGAGGCTGTGGTCATCATGATGACTGCCTTCCGCCAGGAGGTGAAAGATATTGTGGAGAAGGCTTTGAACGACAGTTCCTACACGTGCCTTTACAAGCCTCTGGATATGCAAGAAGTGCTTGGATTGGTGGAGGAAATCTGGAAGGGGAAGAAGCAGAAGGGAGCGGATACTCTTTGAAGACGGAAACCAAAGTTATTGCTGCCTCGGTCTTTTTGGGGTACTTTAGTTTGGTAATTTGGAGTTTTCTGGACTCATATTTCTTCTACAAAAAGGGGTTTTTCAGGTTGCTCATAACAGATGTTCCTATCCGTGATATGTACATACGATCTTTTGTTTTTGTGTGTTTTTTAATTTTTGGCATCGTCGTATCAAGAACCTTGGTGCAGAATAGACGGGGGGTTGAAGAACTGCTGCAAACCGAGCGTAAGTACAGAACCCTGGTTGAGAATCTTCCCCAAAAAGTATTTCTTAAAGATAGGAATTCGGTTTATATCTCATGCAACAGGAAATATGCGCGGGATTTAAAAATCAAACCCACTGAGATCACAGGAAAGACGGATTACGATTTTTTTCCGAAGGAGTTAGCTGACAAATATCGAGCACTTGATCAAAGGATTTTGGAGTTCGGGAGAATTGAAGACAAAGAAGAAAAATATACGCAGGACGATGCGTATGTGTGGATTCATACCGTCAAGGCCCCGGTGAAGGATGAAAGAGGAAATATTATCGGTATACTTGGCATTTTCTGGGATATCACAGAATACAAAAGGACGGCTGAGGATCTTAGAGAACGGGAGAGACTTTTAAAAGAAGTTGAGTCCATTGCCAACGTCGGAAATTGGGATTGGAATATTGAGACGGGCGAATTGCTGTGGTCTGATGAAATTTGCAGGATTTTCGGCCTAAATCCCAAAGAATTTGGAGGGACTTTCGAGGCTTTTTTAGAATCTGTTCATCCGGAAGACAGGGATAGGATTAAGGATTCTGTTAACGATGCACTCTTCAAGAATATGCCTTATTCAATAGATCATCGCATAGTTTTGCCAGATGGATCAGTCCGAATTGTTCATGAAAAAGCCAAGGTCTTTTTCAGTGATGTAGGTAAGCCCATCAGGATGATAGGGGCGGTCCAAGACATTACCGAGTGTAAAGATATGGAGGATGAATTAAAAAAGCATCGGGACCATCTTGAAGAGTTGGTGAAGGAGCATACAGCTAAATTTGAAAATCTGAATATGCAGCTTAAACGAGAACTCGCTGAACGGAAGCGAGCTGAGGAAAAGGTTAAGGAGAGCCTGGAAGAATTAGAGCTCTCCAATACAGAACTAGAGCAGTTTGCCTATGCCGCCTCCCACGATTTACAAGAGCCTTTGCGTATGGTAACGAGTTATGTTCAGCTTTTGCAAAAGCGCTACAAAGATAATCTCGATGACGATGCCAACGATTTCATCAACTATGCAGTGGGTGGCGCAACCAGGATGCAGAAGATGATAGATGGCTTGTTGTTATATTCCCGTGTACAAACACGAGGTAAATCTTTTCAACCAACTGATTGCTCCTCTGTTGTTAGGCAGGCCATTTCAAACCTCAAAATACACATAGATGAGACCCATGCCATTATTGAAAGTGATGCCCTTCCTACAATAAATGCTGATGAAATGCAGCTTGTAAGATTGTTCCAAAACTTGATCGACAATGCACTCAAGTTTCATGGGCCCGAAGTCCCGAGAATTCAAGTATCAGCAACCAAGCGAGCGAATAAATGGATGTTTTCCGTAAGTGATAACGGGATCGGCCTCGATTCGAAGTACAAAGATCGTATTTTTGAAATTTTTCAGCGTTTGCACGGAGAAGAAGAGTATCCTGGAACGGGAATGGGGCTGTCGATCTGTAAAAGGATAGTGGAACGCCATGGAGGACAAATTTGGTTTGATTCGGATCTAGGAAAGGGATCGATATTTTATTTTACGATCCCTGCTTGAGACAGATTGCAAATGATAGAAAATGAAAAGATATAAAGCTATCAAGGTTCTGCTCATCGAGGACAGCCACTTTGCCACCAAACATACACAGAAGATGTTAGAGGAAGCAAAGAGCGATCAATTCGATGTGGAATTGGAGTGTGTTAGCCGACTCTCAGAAGGGCTTGAGTACCTGGACGAGAAGAGGACAGACATTGTCTTATTGGATCTTATGTTGCCAGATTCCGTTGGGTTGGATGCGTTATTAAGGATACATGCTCAAGAACCAAAAACACCTGTTGTACTGATGTCTGGACTCGAGGAAGAAGCGCTAGCCATCCAGGCAGTTAAAAAAGGTGCTCAGGATTATCTAGTCAAAGGCCGTGTGAATAGCGACTTGTTGAAACGCTCTATTCTTTATGCCATAGAGCGTAAACGTTCAGAAGAAGAATTGAAGAAATACCGCGATCATCTTGAAAAGCTGGTAGAAGAGCGAACGACAAAGCTAAAAGAGACTAATGTGAAAATGAGAAAAGAAATTACCGAACGCGAGAAGGTAAGTGAGGACCTTAGAAAAGCCTATTCTCAGCTAGAAAAACAGTCCCTCTTCCTGGTACAGTCAGAGAAGTTGAGTGCCATAGGCACTCTTGTTGCCGGCATTGCTCATGAATTGAATAATCCGATGATGGGAATCCTTAATTATGCTCAGTATTGTATCAAGAATAACTCAGAGAATGACCGCATACAGCCTGTTCTTCAAGATATCGAGCGTGAAACGAGGCACTGTATTAATATCGTCAATAATCTCTTGACTTTCTCCCATATGGGAGAAAGAGAATCAGAAGAATATCAGAAGCAAAGCTTGAACGTGCCCCTTGAAAGAGTACTCAAACTATTGTCGTACCGCATTGAGAAAATGGGTGTTTCGTTGCGTCGTCATTTTGATGAAAATACTCCTGCAATCTGGATGAAAACAAGCTCAATTCAAGAGGTCATCTTGAATCTCATCACCAATGCTTTAGACGCTCTGGAGGAAAGCAAGGAAAAAGAAATTACTATAGATGTCCATCGAGAAGATGAATGTGTCCAGATATCGATTGCCGATAAAGGATGTGGTATAGCCCACGAGAACCTTCAGAAAATCTTTGATCCTTTTTTCACAACAAAACCCATAGGAAAGGGGACCGGATTGGGGCTCTCTTTCAGCCAAAGTATAATCATGGCACATGGAGGGGAGATCACAGGTGAGAGTGAGTCTGGTTCAGGAACAAAGCTCAGAGTATTACTGCCAATAGAAAGGAGAAAAAAAAGGGAGGGAAGAGAATGTGTAACTTCTTTGAAAACCCGTTGATAGTGAACAAATTAATCTGGTCACAAAATGACGACGAAGACTTTCCCTGCTGATGGAAGATGAGAGTAATGAAAAATATTGCCTCAACGCGGCCGGTTGAGATTTTATTGGTAGAAGATAATCCTGCTGATGTGCGTTTGGCTGTTGAGTCTTTGAAAGAGGGAAAGGTTTGCAATATCCTCCATATTGTCGAGGATGGAGAAGAGGCCATTTTTTTTCTTCGAAAAAAAGGCAAATATGCCGATAAACCTCGTCCAGACCTTATTTTTCTTGATCTTCATCTTCCAAAGAAAAATGGTCATGAAGTGTTAGCTGAGATTAAAAGTGATGATGATTTAAAACGTATACCTGTTGTTATCCTAACATCATCCAAAGACGAGGGCGACATCTTCAGGAGTTATGGCTTACACGCCAACTGTTATATCAACAAGCCTGTCGATCTGGACCAATTCATCCATGTCATCAATGCTGTCAAAAGCTTTTGGTTTACGATCGTGAAGCTCCCGCCGCATGAAAAATGATGTCTGTATTGATTGATAAGGAAAAAAAGTTGACTGGGCTGGATTTGGTGAACTATCGATAGAAAAAATGGAGAAATAAAATGAGGAAACGTATTTTAGTCATCGACGATGATGAAGCGATAAGAAAGTCATTTGTCTTAACATTTGAAGATACAGAGTATCAAATTTATACGGCAGAATCGGGAGAGATCGGTCTTAAGATTTTTCAGAAATCTAAATTTGACCTGATCTTTCTTGATCTCAAGATGCCTGGCATGAATGGTGTCGAGGTATTGCTGAAGTTGCGGAAAATAGACAAAAATGTACCTATTTATATCATAACAGCTTTTGATAAAGAGTTTTTTGAACAGCTCAAATCTGCAGGAGAATGGGGACTTGATTTTGAGGTTCTTCGGAAACCAGTCGACAGCGAACAACTTGTTTTGATGGTAAAGGGCATTTTAGAAAGACCTACAGCCTATTGAAGAGCACACTATGTATGAAATTAGAATTTATATCTCAGGCCACACACTGAAATCAACAAGGCTCGTCGAGGATTTTAGGAAGCTTCTGGATGAGGAGTTAAAAGAACTATATTCTCTTGAAGTTATAGATATTATTGAGAACCCTCAATTGGCTGAGGAAAGCATGATTTTAGCCACACCGACGGTGGAAAAAGCATCTCCTCTTCCAACCAGAAAAATCATCGGGGATTTAAGTGATAAGGAAAGGATATTATTTGGGCTTGGTATCATTGCTGGCAAAGAAGAGGAAAAATAAAATAAAGTGAGTAAAAAGCGGATTAAGATTTTGCTTATCGAGGACAACCCTGGCGATGCCCGCTTAGTTCAGGAAATGTTAGAGGAAGGGATTTCTCAATTCCATATGGTGTGGGCAGATCATCTCCAGGCAGGTCTGGAGCTTTTGGGGTCGGAAGAGATTGATCTGGTCCTGCTGGATTTTGGACTGCCGGATAGCCAGGGGCTTGATGGCTTCGAAAAAATACATTCTAGAAAGCCAAATGTGCCAGTTATTGCAATAACTGGATTAGATGACGAAAAAGTGTCAGCAGAAGGAATACGTAGAGGCCTTCAAGATTGTCTGATCAAAGGAAAGGTGGAAGGCATCCTTCTGCTTCGCACCATTAATTATGCCATCGAGAGACAACGATTGCAGTTGGAATTAGAAAGGTTTGCCAAGGAACTTAAAGACAGTGAGGTCCGCCTTCGGAATATTATAGAGCAGAATGTTGATGGAATTATCATCGTAGACCAGAATGGAACAACACGTTTTGTCAACAATGCTGCAACACTCCTTTTTGAACGCAAGTCCGATGAACTCTTGGGGCAAAACTTTGGCTTTCCTATAACCGTTGGTGAGAAGACAGAACTCGAGATTAATCGCAAAAGCGGTGAACCACTCACAGCAGAAATGTATGTGAATCAAATAACGTGGGAAGGGGAAAGTGCCTATCAAGCCTCACTGCGAGACATCACTGAGCACAAGCGATTGGCAGAGGCAAAGGACGAATTTATCTCCACTGTCTCCCATGAACTGCGCACTCCACTTTCCATAATCAAAGAAGCGATAAGTCTCGTCTTGGATGGGATTACTGGAGAGATCAATGAACAACAGAAAAAAATACTTGTCACCTCAAAGAAGAATATAGATAGATTAGCGCGACTCATAAATGACCTCCTTGATATGTCCAAGATAAAAGCCGGCAGGCTAGAATTGAGAAAAACGTGGGTTGATGTTTCGAGCACCATAAATAAGGTTGTTTCTGCCTTTGAGTCAACGGCAAAAGAGAAAGGATTGGAATTAATAACGCGATGTTCCGGAGATGGGATTGATATCTATGTCGATGAAGATAAGATAATTCAGCTCTTAACCATTTTGATTGACAATTCAATAAAATTCACGTCCAAAGGATCTATAGAGGTTTATGGCAAGGAAAAAGACGAGGTGGTGGAATTTTCTGTTACCGATACTGGTATTGGCGTACATAAAGAAGATCTTCCTAATTTATTTGACAACTTTACACAATTCGGACGTGTAGACGGCCCTGGGGAGAAAGGAACAGGTTTAGGGCTTTCTATAGCTAAGAGTATCGTTGAGATACAAAAGGGTAAAATATGGGTTGAGAGTGAGGTTGGCCGAGGAACGAAGTTTACCATTACGCTCCCTAAATTAGATTATGAAGAAATACTCAAGCAATATCTTTCCGATGCAATCAAAGAAGCAGAGAAAAAAGAAAGTTTTTTTTCAGTGATTAGGATTTTGGTTTTAAACTTTAAAGCAATGGTTCGGGAATCTAATGAGAAAGCAAAAGCGACCATGAAGGAAATTATAGAACTGATTAAAAACTCATTGAGAAACAGTGATATCGTGGTTAGCAATGCTGTATCTGATGATGTGGGAGAGATTTTTATCCTTCTTCCCGAGACCAAAAGAGAAGGGGCAATTTTGGTTCTGGGAAGAACAGAGGAAAAAGTAAGACAGTATTTATCGGATCAGAAAAAGTTAGAGAGAAAAATTAATTTTAATACAGGTGTTTTCTCTTTTCCTGAGGATACAAGAGAAGAAAGAGAGATTTTAAGTAAACTGAGGGATACAAAAAATGGCTAAGATATTATTAGTAGAAGATGAGCCGGATCAGGCTGAAATGATCAAAACCAGGTTGGAGGCAAGTGGCTATCAGGTGATAGTAGCAGGGAATGGAAGGGAAGCAATCAGATTAGCTCTGGCGGCAAAGCCTGCTTTAATCTTGATGGATATGATTTTACCAGGGATGCACGGATTTGAGGTTTCCATAAAATTGAAAGAGAATCCAGAGACTGAGGATATTCCAATCATTGCCCTTACTGCCACGGGATCATCTGAGTTTATACGGGATTGTTTGCGGGAAGGGATCTGTGCCTATATCAAAAAACCTTATGACTCCAAAGAACTCTTTAAGAGTATAGAAGAACATATAAATCTAAATAAAAAAGGAACACAGATAAAGGATGATGGTATAAAAGGACAAGTAGAAAAAGAGGATGGAGAAGAAAAAGAGAAGATAGATGATAAAAATGAGCAGGTAAAGGTTGTTAGAAAAAAACAAATAAGGTTCGATAAAGAGAAAGTCAGGACTGAAATTGTCCGTAAGATAGATGCGATGCTCAAAGACTCATTGCCTGAATTTTGGTTGGGCATTGCGAAAAAATCGCCCCTTGTTCATGAGGAACAGAAGGAATTAGGAAGAGAGGAAGTAGTATATCTCAGTGAAACAAAAGCAGGAGGGAAAAGAGAAAAAAAGCAGATAGCAGTTGATAATATAGAGAAGAAGCAAAGAGCGCCAAAAAAAATTGATAAAACAATACTGATTATTGAAGATGAATCAGAACTCGTAAACATGATAGCCGTAAGGTTAAAGAAACATGGCTATGAGGTGATATCTGCTTTGGATGGAACTCACGGAATTAAGCAGGCACATAAGGAAATGCCTGATTTGATTCTCCTGGATATGGTAATGCCTGCAGGTGGGGGCAGCATGGTTTTTGAAAATTTGAAGAGATCTAATAAAACAATGATGATTCCAATAATACTCATGACTGCTCAACTCTCACCAGAAGAGCTGGAGAAGAAAGCTGCTGAATTAGGAGCTGAAGACTTTATTCAAAAGCCTTTTGAGTCTGAGGAACTTCTTCGCAGAATCGAAAACATCATCGGGGTATAATCCTAGGGAAGAAATCTAAAGACATTCAAGAGAAAGGCCAGTGACATTAAAAGAATTGCTGCAAAAGTTGGTCGAGATGAAAGGATCAGATCTCCACATTATGGCGGGATTGCATCCTGCTTTCAGGGTGGACGGAAAACTTAGGCCTTTTACGGAACATGAAAAATTTGATCCTCAAACTGCAAAGGAGCTGATATATAGCGTGCTTACAGAGGAACAAAAAGATAATTTTGAGAAGAACAAAGAAAGTCGGTATGAATTGGATTTTTCTTATGGGATTCCAGGAATGGGGAGATTTCGGTTTAACATCCATAAACAGAGAGGGACTATAGCTGCGACGATAAGAGGATTGGCTGATAGGGTTCCGGATTTGGATGAGTTAGGACTTCCGGAATCTGTAAAAGTTTTTGCAAAAGTAAAAAAAGGATTGATCTTGGTAACTGGCCCCTCAGGCTGCGGGAAATCAACGACGTTGGCAGCTATTATCAATGAAATAAATATGACGCGTGATGATCACGTGATTACTATTGAAGACCCGATTGAATACCTCCATAATTCAAAGAAAGCGTATGTCACGCAACGAGAGGTTGGCCTAGATGGCGATACGCTGTCCTTCGCGAATGCACTTAAATATGCCTTCCGTCAAGATCCTGATGTCATACTAATAGGCGAACTGAGAGATTATGAAACAATAGTCATCGCTATGACCTCAGCAGAGACAGGGCATCTTATATTGGGAACGCTGCATACTGCGAGTGCTGCTCAGACAATTGACCGTATTGTAGACGTCTTCTCGGCAGAGCAGCAAGCGCAGATTCGAGCACAATTAGCATCTACCCTTGTAGGTGTTATTTCGCAAGCACTCATTCCAAGAATCGATGGACCAGGAAGGTGTGTTGCCTGTGAGGTGATGATGGCTAATCCTTCTATAAAAAAATATATCCATGCTGGCAAAACCGAATCTATTTATCAAACAATTCAAACATCAAAGTTTGAAGGAATGCAAACAATGGAGCAGTCCTTTGTTCAGCTTTGCAAAGAAGGAAAAGTCAATTTTGATGTTGCAGAACCCTATCTCAAAGGCTATTCAAAATATGAATTTCAGCAGCTAATTAAGGAAAGATCAGCCACTGAGGTTGAATCAGAAGAAAAATACTATAATCAAATTTAAAAAAATTAATAGCTATCCTTAATGAGAAATCTCATCCAAGAAACTCCCGCACAAAAAATGAAAAGCGATAAAATTATTAAAGTCCTGCTCATCGAGGATAATCCGGGTGATGTCCGCTTGATTCAAAAGATGCTGAGCGGCGTTCAAGGAGTTGAATATAATTTAGAACATACCGAGAAGCTTCAGGAAGGGATAGAGATTCTTTCTTGTGATGAAATCGATGTTGTGTTGTTGGATCTTGGATTGCCAGACAGCCAAGGGCTGGACACTTTTTCTAAAATGCATGCTCACGTTCAAGATATCCCGATTGTTGTTCTGACTGGATTCGGAGATGAAACAGCAGCATTGAATGCTGTCCAGATGGGTGCTCAAGATTATTTGACCAAGGGGAGCGTGGACGGCAACACACTCTCCCGCATCATCCGTTATGCCATAGAGCGCAAGCGAGCAGAAACAAAGCTCCGCCAAAGTGAGGAACATTATCGTCTTTTGGTCGAAACAATGAACGAAGGCTTTATGAATCTGGATAAAAACGGTCGGTTCACTTATGTGAATGAAGCACTTTGTCGAATGTTGGCATACTCGCGGGAAGAAATGGTGGGACAACCGGCATTAAAATATTTCGATGAGATTAGCCTGAGAATATTGATAGAGATGTTCGCCAATTGCAAAAAAGGCAAGTGTGAATCATACGATATTGCTTGGACTAGAAAAGACAGGGAGAGAGTTTTCACAATAGTCTCCCAACGACCGGTTTTTGATGCTGTAGGCAAATTTAACGGCAGCTTTGCCGTAATCGCCAACGTAACACGTCTCAAAAAGGTAGCACAGATGCTGCAGGAGAATTCGACAAGGTTGGAGGAAAAGGTAGAACAGCGCACCAAAGAGCTGCAGAAGGCTCAGGAGGAACTGATTCGCACTGAAAAGCTGGCTATGGTGGGACGGTTAGCAGGTGGCGTGGCTCATGAGCTGCGAAATCCTCTGGGTGCGATCAAGAATGCGGCCTTTTTTCTCAATATGGCACTGGAAAAACTTAATCCGGAAATAAAGGAGACGCTTGAAATGCTGGAGAAAGAAGCTACCATATCCGAGGGGATCATCAGCAGCCTCCTCGATTTTGCTCGTCCAAAACAGCCGGTTCAACAAGGAATTAATATCAATGAAGTTATTCAGGACGCACTCTTATGCACCGCTGTGCCGAATAATGTGGGTGTGGTTAAGCTGCTGAATGAGGAACTACCGAAGATCCACGCGGATCCAGATCAACTCGCCCAAGCTTTCAGAAATATAATGCTCAATGCCATCCAGGCGATGTCTGATAATGGCAAGTTGACAATCAAATCCTATGCTCCGCAGCCAATGTGGATAGCTGTTTCTTTTATAGATACAGGAGAGGGCATACCCAAAGAAAAAATAAACAGGATTTTTGAACCTTTATTCACAACCAAAGCAAAGTGTTTAGGCCTAGGTTTGGCACTGGCAAAGACTCTTGTTGAAAGGCAAGGAGGCACTATCGAGGTGAAGAGCGAGGTTGGAGAGGGAAGTACTTTCAAGGTGAATTTGCCGATTGACTCAAAACAAAACACCAGAAATGGTGTTTAGTACCTGCCCTGGATAAAGGAGTTAGCATGGATAAGAAAGTTGACATTTTGATCATCGATGATGACGAGGATACTCTTCGAGGTTTAGAGATACTCCTCGGGAAGAAGGGTTACGTTGTCGAGACAGCGGGATCAGCACGCGAGGCTTTAGAGAAACTGAAGAAGAAGTTCTTCAATGTGACTCTTCTGGACATCATGTTGCCTGATTTGGAGGGGACAAAACTCATCGGTCTTTTCAAGGCCGTGCACCCTGAGATGGCTGTGATATTGATCACCGGAAATGCCTCGTTGAATAATGCCATGGAGTCTTTGAACAATGGGGCATCTAACTACATCATCAAACCTTTGGACATCGGTGAATTGCTGATGATGATAAAAAAAGCCCTTGAAAAACAACGACAGAGAACAGAAATGAGGATACAGTTAGATGAGCTTCGAGAAAAACACAAAAGGCAAAAAAGGGAAAAGGAGGATGGCGAAAAATTACAGATGCCCGACAAGGAGATGCTCAGTGATCTTTTGGTTTCAGCGCTTGCAAAAGCGGATCGCGACCTTAAAAGAATGGCAGTGATGGTGCTCAGCCTGGATCAATTCAAGGCTATTAATGAAACAATAGCCGGGAATAAGGGAGACAAAATGATGAAACTTGTGGCTGCTCGACTTAATTGCATCTTGGGAAAACACGAAACAGTTGCTCATCTTGAGAGAGATAAACTACTGATAATATTATCAAGAATCCCGAAGAAAGAGGATGTAACCGAGGTTGCCAACGAAATTTTGAAGGCCATGCGGCGCTCATTTGCACTTGATGACCTCAGGCTTGATGTGACCGTGAGCATCGGGATTGCTGTTTATACGAAACAGAGCGAAGATGCTTTCACCCTGATGAGAAAAGCCAGGCGTGGCTTGAATCAGGCAAAGAAGCGAGGGGGGAATTGTTATAATATGAGGGTATAGGGGCATGCTGGAGAACACAAGAGCACAGCGTCAGATGGATTAGAAGCTATAAAAGCAGTAAAAATAAAATTTTCCGATGTGATTTTCATGGACATCAGAATGCCGGGGTTGAATGGTGTGGAGACCTTCAAGTGGACATGGATAAGGTATTTGAAATGATCGAAAGTATCAGATACCTGAATCAAAAGCTGACCGGGAGAGAGTAAAGCCATGACAGGGAAAAAAGAGCGTCTCTTGATTGTTGATGACGATAAAAGCTCCTCAAAAAGCCTGGCGATGATATTGAGGAAAAAAGGATTTGAAATTGACATAGCAGAGACAGGACAAGAAGCTCTCGAGAAAGTAAAAGAGAGTTCCTTTAATGTGGCTCTATTAGATATAAAACTCCCCGATATGGAAGGCACTCAGCTGCTGCCTATCTTGAAAGAATCTCACCCGGAGATGGATACTATTGTGGTAACCGGTCATGCCTCGGTGGAAAATGCGGTTTTGGCGGTTAATGAGGGAGCATCTGGCTACATCACCAAACCTCTCAACATCGATGAGTTGATAATGAGGCTAAAGGACCTTATTGAAAAACAGCATCTTCGGGAGGAATACAGACGAACGGAGGCAAAGCTTAAGAATTCGCTCCAGGAAAAGGAGGTTCTTCTCAAGGAGATCCATCATCGGGTCAAAAACAATATGCAGATTATTTACGGGATGTTGAGCCTTCAGTTTGCTCAGGTCAAAAACGAAGTCGTAAGTGAAATGATAAAAGAAACAAAAAACCGCATAAAAGCCATGGCTCTGGTGCACGAAAGACTTTATCAGTCAAAAAATATGGCCAGTATCGAGTTCGGAGATTATGTCAGGACGCTTATATCCGGCTTGATTCATTCCTATGGTATGGATTCAAACACCATCAGGCAGACGATCGATATTAAAAACGTATCACTTGACATAAACAAAGCTATCCCATGTGGACTGATTGTAAATGAACTTGTGTCGAATTCGCTGAGACATGCTTTTCCCAATGGTGACGGTAAGAAAGGGAAAGTTTGTTCAGAACCTGAGGTTTTGGTTGGTTTGAACACAGATAAGAAAAAATTCACAGTGATCGTTAGAGATAATGGGATAGGTTTTCCAAAAGGACTGGATTTCCGGTCAACTGAATCACTCGGTCTCCAGATTGTCAACACATTGGTCGAGCAGCTTGAAGGAGACATCAAACTGCACAGGGAAAATGGAACTTCATTCAAGATTGAATTCACTCCTTGAAGAAAATGGCAAAAGCAAACATCTTGATCGTCGAAGATGACAGGATTACCGCCGATATCATTAAAAAGGCCTTGACAAACCTTGGATATGCCGTGACTTCGATC
>Ga0307445_10000275_pt1 | contig 26624 bp, 29 predicted proteins | sample SalMarSW160330MG_FD_202147 | JGI IMG/M metagenome (GOLD analysis project Ga0307445, IMG submission 202147) | Salt marsh sediment microbial communities from the Plum Island Ecosystem LTER, Massachusetts, United States - SW1603-30 | ecosystem: Environmental > Aquatic > Marine > Intertidal zone >... | reverse complement strand
CATCCATACTAAATCCATCAGCAGCTTTTGAACTAACTTTCCGAGATAGATATTCTGTAAGATGCCACAGTGAAGCCATATGCGGTCGTGTATACTCTGGTGCTGGAATTTCCATAGCAAGAGATGTCGGCATGATAAAGGCATGTCCTAATTTGTCTGGTTCTTCTGCCGCGATTGAAGCTGTAGCTCTGATGAGCATTGTTCGATTTGGTCTTGCTCCGAGAACTGCTGCTGCCTTCAATGCACTCATCTGAGAATTCTCTCTAATTGATTGAACATAGACCTGAACTGCATTTCCTCTTGAGTCAAGTCTAGCTTGAATATCATATCTTGGCCCTTGCTCAGGACGCCAATGATCTGTATCAGCTAGATAATAGGCCAGTCGTTCTAGTAAGACTTCTTGCAGAGTTTTCTTTTGTTCATCTGGAAGGTAGATTGTCTGTGATGCTATAGGTCCTTCTGTTATCAGACTTGAATGGTTTCCTAGGCTCTCAATCATTCGATGAGATGTATATACTGCGATGGTAGCGTGAGAGGTATCAAAAGATCGCTCCTCATGCCAAGCCGCAGCATGCATGGTTATTGCCCAGATAGCTGATGGTTTTACAGACGGTAATAATGCTCTGACTGCCTTTACAGCTTCTCGACCGTTGGCTTTCAAGCATGCCTCAACAAGGTCCATGAATATCTATCACCTAGTTGATATTTTATGATACAATGAAAGATTCTCTACAGACAGAACAGGTGACGGTTTCTCCCTTCACAGCAACCCTTTCGAGCTCGGTCCTGCAGTAAGGACATCCATGAATCGTCTTTGGAGATGGTCCAGTTCCGGTTCCAAGAATGAAGTCTCCGGCATCATGATCAACCCTCCCAGACAATTCTCTTCCATCAAGGAGGTCTCCTAGAATCTTTGTCACATTATGCGCAGAAACGCCTGAATCTTGAGATATTTTCTCTATTGAAACTCGTCTCATGGATTGAACTACTCTCTTTACTGCAGTCACTGGGTCGACTGTAGCCTTATTTGCTATCTGTGGAGGATGCAATTTTGCAGTCTGAAGTTCAGCTGCTTCAATTCTCGGAGTGGGTACGGCTGGTGCAGGGGTTCCTCCAGCTTCGGTTAAACTAGATCTAAGAGCATCCATCTTTGTCCGATACTCTTCTTCTGATACCCGTCCTCGCATATAATCAAGGTCTAGATCCTTGATTGCAATTTCTAGCTTGGTGATTTCATCTTGTTCTTCCATACTTGCAAGCTCCGGATTGCAGTTGGCTATTATTCTACGGCTCCTTCAACAAAATAAATGGAGCTATGTCATAGTCATTCAATAATGAAGTGATAATTACTAATTATCTAATCGGCGTCCTTCAGGAAGATTATCTAAAAGTACGCCATCTTTTTCAGCTTTGGCAACCGCCTTCTTAGCTTTTGTACCACCTATGTTTTCAAGTGCACCAGCGACAGTCTGTCTCACGAAAATTGACTCGTCTTTAAGAGAGTCAACTAATGCATCTACTGACTTTTTGTCCTTTCTCTCTCCCAGTTGTGCTGCAACATGGATTCTGACCATATGTCTTGGGTCTTTCAACCCTAAAATAAGAACCTCTGTAGCTTTAGGGCTCTTCATTTGTCCCAATCTTCCAATAGCTCCAAGACTAACTTGCTCATCACCACTACCCATATCCAATTCCAACTCTTTCAATACTGCTGTATCTTGTTTGCTTGGAGTCTTCTTTGGCCTGGGTTTGCTTATCGTTTTAGTTGCGCCCTTCTTTTTTGTTAGAGCATCTTTCTTTTGGGTTGTTTTCTTATCTGGAATCTTCTTCTTCGTAACTGGTTTCTTTGTAGCCTTTAGCTTGGTTGTTTTACTAGGTTTAGGCTTGGGTTTTGCTTTTGCCTTGCTACCTTTCTTGGCTGTCTTTGAAGACTTGGACAACTTGACATCTCCCTCTACGTGACGCCCAACAATAAACACTGTTTCATATAAAGTGTCTGAGCTGCCTCGTTATAGCGGAAACGCCTTAACTTTACTGAATATGTGTCAACATGGTGCCACAATTTGCATGAATTTTCTGCTGCTTGTTCAATTGTCGATACTGCTTTAGAAGCCGCCCAGAGTAACAAAGCGACAAAGGTCAATGTCGTTAATATTGAGTTAGGTGAGTTCACATTTCTAATTCCTGAACAGCTTACATTTAATTTTGAGATTGCAAGTAAGAATACAATAGTAGAAGGTGCAGAGCTTCGAATAAAGAACATCAAAGGCAAGCTTCTATGTAGTGACTGTGGGTTTGCAGGTGAATCAATAGTCGATCCAGATATTCCACCTCAGCTCGCTGTGTTTGCTCCAATGAAATGTCCAAAATGTGGAGGTAGCTCCACTACAATCACTGGTGGGAAAGATTTCATCATTACCAGCATAGAAGCTGAAATTCCAGAATCCACTTCTTAGAATAAAAGATGCAAGTTAATCCAAATCTAATTAGATCAGTACTGCGTTCAGAATACCATCTTGACCCGGACGATTCGTGACCTTTGCACGGCCTTTAGTTGTCTTAATGATTGTTCCTCTAGTGATGACCTTTCTTCTTTGGTAGTCCATGTTTGCAGGATTTGATTCCACATCCTGAATCTCTGCACGAAAAGTGGCTCCTTTTGATGGGTCAGTAACATTGACAAATTGAATTCTTAGAGCTGGAGTCTTCTTTGCTTTACCCCTACTGTCAACGGTTCTTCTCTTGGTTTCCCCCATCAAGGTTTCAGTTGGAGTTCGGCCCATCTCATACTTTCTCTTGCTTCGGAATCGTCTTAATCTAGCTCCAGTGCTTGTACGATTAGATCTTCTATGCCAGATGGCCATTTTTACTACCTCTTTGTTAGGTCAATGACGCACTCTGTGGAGTGGTTTTAAATCTTGCTTCGTGGCGAACTTTCGTTAGTAAAAGACGTCTAGATAGTCCATTTCAAATACAATCGTAGACTCTTTCGACATGTCGCATTATTCGGAGGATAACAGATGCCCAAGATAGAGTCCGCTCATGGTGCTGGTGGAAAGATTATGCAGCAACTGCTGGAAGACGTAATCATTCCATCATTTGGGCGTAGGAAAATTGGTTCAATTGGACTTGATGAGATGGATGATGGTGCAACAGTTCAGATAGATGGAACCAATCTGATTGTATGTACCGACGCACACACTGTTCATCCAATCTTCTTTCCGGGTGGTAATTTAGGTACTCTAACTGCTTGTGGTACCGTGAATGATGTTGCAGTCATGGGTGCAAGACCCATTGCTATGACAAACACTGTGATTATTGAAGAAGGAACTGAGATTGCAACTCTTCAAACAATACTCAAGTCGTTGAATGACATCATTGAACCACTAGATATTGCTATGGTGGCAGGGGACACAAAGGTAATGCCCGTTGGGACTCTGGATGGATTGATAATGTCCACCACGGGTATTGGCGTAATCTATCTTGATCACCCTATTTCGGATAGTGGCGCAAAAGATGGCGATGACCTCATTATCTCAGGTCCTATTGGAGACCATGGTACTGTTCTTCTAGCACATCGTGAAGGGTTAGAGTTTGAAACAAGTCTAACCAGCGATGTTGCCCCTCTCTGGATTCCAATCCGTGCCTGTCTTGATGTAGGCGGAGTTCATGCGATGAAAGATCCTACTCGAGGTGGTACTGCTGTAGCACTAAACGAAATAGCGTCAAAATCAAAGTTAGAACTTGAACTCCAAGAGTGTCTAATCCCTGTACGCCCTGCAGTTCAATCACTCTGCGATGTATTAGGACTGAATCCATTACACATGAGTAGTGAAGGTAAATTTGTAATGGCTGTTGATTCCAAATACACAGATGACATCCTTACAACCCTTCATAAGCACGAATCAACTAAAGATGCTCAAGTAGCAGGGAAATTCCGGAAAGGCTCGCCAAGAGTACTAATGAAGACTGCAATTGGTGGGCGAAAAGTGATTCAGGTACCCTATGGTGAACCAGTTCCTCGAGTCTGTTAGTGATTACTCGGAAGCAGCGGCTTCTTCTGCATTTCGTTGATCTTCGAGTAACTTCTTCATCTTAAATTTGAGAAATTTCAGATTTGGCTAAAGAATCAACCACAGCTGAGTTGATTATCCCGACAACCCTCTTTCTGCCTGCTCCTCACGTTCCTTTTGCTCGGCGAGTATGCGTTTTAGTTTAAATTGTAATTGAGCTTTGAGTTTGATTCGGTCACTATCAAGTCCAAAATAGTCTGCAAAGAGTGGTGTGGTCGTTAGATTCTTTGACCTTCCTTCTGGAACTGCTTCAACAAATTTCTTCTCGACTAGTTCTTTCACATGGTCATAACAATGGGTCCCTCTTTGCATGACAAGTTCCGATTGGATGATTGGTTGTTTCAAAGCAATGAAAACAAGTGTCTGGAGTGTTGCAAAGGATAGTAGCCCACCGGGAATCAATCTTCCCACGCTTGGAGTTAGTTCTGGCCGTAGTTGCATAGCATAACGGTCTCGTGGAAGTGCAACAATTTCCAAAGCGCCTTTTCGTTTATCGTATTCAAAACTAAGTTCGTCTAGGAGCTTCTGCACTGTCGATTGTGATTTTCCTATGATATTTCCTAGTTCTTCAAGTGTCAATGCCCTGCCTGAAACATATAGGGCAGCTTCAAGTGTTATCATGTCCTCTTCCATAAGACCACCCTAACTTTTTATCACAGATTCAGCTTCCTCGACCGCTTCTTCATAGACCTCTGGGGGTTCAATCATTTTTATCCAAATAACACTTTCATCCATCCACATATCAATGAACCTCCGTGCGAATAGAAATAGGATCGCGAAAAAGACACGGACAATCTCCTTTCGAGTATTATTCATCAAAACATCCGTGAATTTTGATGATTCACCGACTTTCAGAAGTCTTTGAAAATCTGCATATACATCTGCTATAGTCTCTTCGATATTTGCCTGGTCTATATTCATTGTGAATGTCATCGGATCTGCTTTTGTCCGAGCGAGGCGTTTTGTAGGAGTACTTCTTGTTCTCACTCCTTTGCTCAACATATGGTCCATTGCAATGAGTAATTCTTCAATGGTTACACGACGATTAGTGAGTCTGAAAGGAGGACGAATCAATGGTATCTCCAGCTCATCATCATCACTATCATCTTCGGGCGGTAGTATTCCAAGCTGAACTAGATCACGAGTTTTACGCATGAAGATAACAGAAGCTGAATAAAGTGCATTTCCAGAAATTCTGAAATCAATTTCTCCCAATCGTTTCATTTCATTTAGGAATCCAACTACAAGTTTTCCGACATCGACATTCCATGGTTCTACTTTATCCAACTGAAGAACATCGGTTAGAAGTATGTACGGTGGTGTTGCCCAAAATGGTGAATCATCTTCCATCATGATTCTGCACCCACCTCTTCTAGATCAACAGATACAATCTTGGATATTCCATCTTGATTGGATACCCCAATAAGAAGGTCTGCTTTCCTGACGGTTGTATCCCTTAAAGATACTACTACAAATTGAGATGCTTTTGCCATCTGTGAGATGAGCAGAGCAACATTGTGTGCATTTACATTATCTAGCGCAGCATCAATCTCATCAAAAATGTAGAAGCTTGTAGGGTTATACATTTGAATAGCAAAGATTAGAGCAAGACCAGTTAGTGTCTTTTCACCACCACTCATTGCATCAAGGGTTACTAGGTCTTTACCTCTCGGCTTTGATCGTACAGTGATTCCGCCCATTAGAGGGTGTTCAGGGTTTTCAAGCATTAGAGCAGCTTCTCCACCCGGTGATAACTGAGCAAATACTGTTGCAAAGTTGTCTGCTATCTCATTGTAGACTGACAAAAACTTCTGCGTTTTTTCGGCTTCTAACTCTTCCATGAATGCAAGAATCTCTTTTCGTTCTTCTTCTAACTGGGTCTTTTTGTCAAGAATCTCATCATAACGCTCTCGCTCAGCATCATAATCAGTTAATGCCTTCAGATTGACTGGACCCATTGCTTCTAGTTCTCTCTCAATTTCCCTAATTTTTTCTTGGAATTCTTCTAGCTCTCTATAAGTGAGTTCACGTTCCTCTTTCCTATCGTCGATTGCTTCATCAACATCGGTTAAGACATTGAGTTCAGCAATGAATGCAACAACATCCGTTTCAAGACGATTCTGTTCAGTCTGGAGTCTATATACAGCCTTCTCATTTGACATCTGAGCCTCGCGAATCTCCTCGAGTCTCATTCTGAAGTTGCGTAAATTCTCTCTAAGATCTAATTGTCGAACTCTCTTGTCTTTAACAGCTTCGTCAATATGTTCTCTCTCTTTCTTGAGTTTAACAAATTCTTTCTCTCGTTCAGCAACTTCTAACTCAAGCCTTTTGACTTCCTCTTCATATCCTGGAATAACAGCATCTAATGCTTGAATCTTGGACTCGAATTCTACAGCTTTTGGCCCTAGTCGTTCGTCAAGTGCAACCTTGAGCGCGGTGAGGTCACTCTGTATCTTCTCTCGTTGCTTCTGGTATTGTTCTTGGACCTCTTTGAGATCCTTAATATCTTGATTCAATTTTGCTGAGTCTGATTTTGTAAGATCTTCATTGCATTGATCACGCTGAGCCATCACACGTTCCCGCTGAACAGTAAGTTCCGCATCACGCTCCTGAAGGTTCGCAATCTGTACCTCCAGTTCATTTACGGTAAGATTAGCTTTCTCAATTCTCTCTTTCAGGACACTAATTCGATATTCTTGCTCATCAAAGCGCTCTTCATACTTATCAAGTTGCATTCTGCCGCGATAGTTCTCTTTGGAAAGATCTTGCAATTCCAGGTCAAGCTCTTTCTGCTTTTCCTTCAGGGTTTTTTGTTTCTGGCGGAGCTTGTTCAGTATTGTTTCAAGGCCTTGGAGACGTTCAACAATCTCTGGACTTGTGTCCTCCACTTGAAGTGACAAACTTGCTCCACTTCTTTGATAATACCCTCCAGTCATTAGACCAGACCGTTCAACGAGGTCCCCTTCCAAAGAAACTGCACGTTGACCCTTGAACCCTAATCGTTTAGCAGAGTCAAAGTCCTCAGTTACAATAGTATCAGAGAACACAAATTCGAAGGCTGGTAACATCTTCTGATCAAAACTCACGAGATTGAGTGCAAAATCTATTACACCTGGATCATTGGGAAGTTTGCTTGGTGCGTTAGCCTTGATCTTATCGAGTGGAATGAATGAAGCTCTTCCAACTCTGTCACGCTTTAAGACATCAACACATGCAGTTGCTACACTATCATTTTCTACAACTACGTGTGATAATCTGTTTCCTCCTGCAATCTCCATTGCTATAGCATAATCTGGATTTATTGTCCCTAATTCCGCTACAGTCCCATGAATACCTTCAATCGTGCTCGTATCTCTTAGTTCTAGTACTTTTGCCAGTGCGCGGCGTCTTTTCAGGAAAGCATCTTCTGCCTCCTTCAGTGCATCTTGACGTGCCTGTACTTTGATTAGTTCTTCTCGAGTTGCAGTAACAATCTTTGAACTCTCATCAACTTCCGCATCAACAGTTTTCAATTGCTTTGTGATATCTTCGAGTTCACTCTTTCTTTCGACCTCAATATTCTCGGTTTTTTCAAGTGCCTCTCTCTTCTCAGGGATGGTCCCCTCTAACATCGTAATATCTTCAGAGGCTTTTTCTAAACTTTCATTGGAGTCTTGTATCTCTTCGTATAGCGCTCCTAATTCCCTGTTGTCTGATTTGATTGCTGACCGTACCTCAGAAACGCCTTCATCCAGTGAGCGCAGTTGATTATTCAAGTCCTGCAATCGAAGAGTTGTTTCATAGTATGTGTCCTGCTCTTTCTGTGCAATCTCTTCCATTCGAATTATCTGAGCTGATGTTGCTGCCATCTCGCTCTCTAACTTTTGTAGATCTGCTTTTTTATCCTTCATCTGGCTCTCGGTTTTGGTTATCTCACCCTGGGTAAGTTCTAGTCCTTCTACAAAGGCTTCTCGATCACTCGATGTTCTATCATACTCTCCTTGAGCACGTTCCAGATCAGATTTAACATGATTAACAGCTGCAGAAACAGTTCCATATTGTTCAGAAATCCTTGCCGAGTCCCCACCTGTTATCTGATCAATATCATGATCTATTGAATCAACTTCGGTTTCTGTTATTGTGCTATTCGTATCTACCTCAACCAACTCTTTCGCAAGACTTTCAGCCTCCTCCGCACGCTGAGCTAAAGTTTCATTGATCGTATCTATCCTCGATCGACCCTTGATTACACTCCACGCCAAGATATCGACATTGTACTTCTGAATCTGATCGTTCAAGCCTTTGTAACGCAGAGCATCTGCACGTTCTCCTTCAAGCTTCTCAAGTTGTCGTCTACGCTCTTGGAGTTGAGTATCTACCTTTCCAAGATTACTCTCACTTTCAGTCAGTTTCTTTAGGGCGCGGTCCTTCTGTTCATCATAGGCGGAAATACCTGCAATCTCTTCGATGAGTTTACGTCTCTCGGTCGGGCTAACCTTGACCATCTGGGCGATTTCACCCTGCAAAACAAGATTGTAGCCATTAGGGTCTACACCTATAGCTCCAAGTACATCAAGAACTGCTGTACGAGTGACCACCTTGCTATTTATTCGACAAACTGATTTACCTGTATCATCTAGTTCTCTTTCAATGACAACTCGGTCTGCTTCGACCTGTAATTTCCTATCTTTATTATTGAAATGAAGTTCAACGACTGCAGACTTGGCTTTTGGTGGCATTCCAGGTTTTGGTGGAGAGTATAGTAAATCAGAAAAAACGGTAGCACGTAGAGTCTTTGCACTTAGTTGACCAAGAACAAATAATATAGCATCAACAACATTTGATTTTCCAGAGCCATTCGGACCGACAATGCATGTAAAACCTTTGTTGAATTTTATAGTGACTGAGTCTCGGCCAAATGATTTGAAGCCCTTGCATACTAGCTTCTCTATATAGACCAAGTCCCATTCCCTTCCCGGCAATTTTATTTAATTTGGCGTGTCTGTGTTTATATTATTCAGATGATACAGAGGCCTAAATATCGTTAGTATGACAAGTGTAATACCTCCGCTATATATGGATATACCTCTATTCATTCTTGAGTCCCAGTAAACTTGGATTCAAAAATGTAACTCTGGTGCTGTTTAACTATACCATTAGGCCAATATTGCTAGTAAGGTTCTTCGCAGCGCCATCAACAAGAGTCCTTGGCTCTCGCGAGCTCCCTCTCCAGCCACTGCTGCTAACACGATTTTCACATCACCAAGGATAATCACATAACCATGATCTGAGGCAATGTTTACTTCTTTGAGACCTCCCTTGTCGAGACTAGCTGTCAGCTGGGAAGAGTTAGCTGCTATTTTGACTGCGAGAGCTGCAACATCCTCGTGTTTGATACCACCGGTGATAGTGTGTCCAAAGAGTACACTCCCTTTCGCATCGCAGACGATTATACCCTGCAAGTCTGCATTGTTGGCCATGGTTTCTGTAACTATCTCTTCAATCTTAGTTTTGTCTACCATCTGTGAGTTCTCCTCCAAAGAGGTCTACACTTTCTACTATCGTGATGAGTACCAACTCTTTAAATCTTCTGCGCTAGTCCGCGCCCTTTCCATCACAGTCGTTTTTTGTTTCCAAAGTTGTTCAAGAAATCGTCGATGAACTTAAATCCACTCACGAAAAGGTGGTCCGAAGAATTTTGGAGGAGAATTATTAGATGCCCATGTTGAGAACTAGCTCTGAGGCCTTTCCAGCATCGAAAGACGTCATGAGCGACATTCCATATGTCTTACGTGTGGAGTTTGGCCATCTCGCACATGAGACCACAAAAATTGTTGGGAAACCAATCGCATGCCACAAGTGTAATGGTTTCCTTCTTAGTTTAGACCAAATTCAAGAAGATCCGAAGGTGGGCAAACACTTTGTTTGTCCTTTCTGTGGGACATTGAATGTCATCGAGGGTGAGATTGTAGTTGCGGGTGCGGATACTGATTTCCTAGTAGAAGAACCAAAAGATACGATTGAAACTGGTACGGGAGTCATTACAACAGGTGGAAAATCATTCCTTGCTTTGATTGATGTATCTGGTTCTATGAGTGGCGCAAACCTTGCCGCAGTCAAGAGAAGTCTGAACACCTCAATTGACAGTCTTGCTGCGAATGCTCCTGATACGATGTTTGGCCTCATCGAATTTGAGAGCAGTGTACTAGCAAGAAACTTAGAAACTGGTGAAGCAGTTCACCTACCCCAGGACTCTTTTGCCAGTTTTGAGAAAATAATGAAATCCACAAAGAAACTCCTTGACAAGATCAAGTTAGTCAATGTTGGAAAGAACACTGACAAACTCAAGGGTCATGTTCAGGCTCTACGCGATCAAGGTGGTACAGCTCTGGGTCCAGCAGCTGCAATGGCTTATGTCATCGCAAAACACCGCAATGTAGGAAGAATAGTACTTCTTACTGATGGACTAGCAAATGAAGGCATTGGCGCTCTTGAAGGGTACCAAGTCACTCCCGCAAACAAGTACTATGAAGATTTAGGAAAGATGTTTCTGGAAGCTGGTGCCGCGGTGGATGTTGTTGGTATTGCTTCAGGTGCTGGAATGGAGCTGAAGACCCTCGGCTTGTTACCTGAGGCAACCGGTGGTCAGATGTACTATGTCACACCGAATGAGCTTGACCGAAGTCTCTCAGAATTAGCTGGTGCTTCTATGCTGGGCCGAGATGTCGAGGTTCGTCTTATTACACCACCCGGGGTCAGCATAAAGGATGCTTCTGGAGTATCAAGAGCAGTTGTGGATAGACTCAAGAAGGACAGTGAGAGCAAGATTGGTGTTGTTGGAGAAGATAACGAGCTCTACTTTGAGGTCGCTCCTAACAGAGAAATCAGAGAGTCTGAGGTACCAATTCAGGTACAGGTTTCATACACAGATGAGGCAGGCGCGCGTCGTGTTCGTTCGCTCACAACCAAACTAAAGGTTTCAAAGAGCGAAGACGAAATCATGGCTACTATGGACCCAACTGTTGGTGCTACTTTTGTCACACAGAAAGCAGGTGAAGAGTCCTTTGGTGGAAACCGTGAGAAAGGACGCAAGAGGATTGCATCTTTCAGATCCGCTATGAAAAGTAAGACTGGGGTAGCTCCAAAATCTGTGCAGGTAATGCTTGAGAAAGCGGACAAGGCACTAGATATGGAAGATAAAGAAATCCAACGTCAAGAAGAGATGATGGAAGCAGCTCCTGCATCTGCTCCTTCTGGTGCCGCAGATGAAGCCTTCACAGAGAATCTTGCTCAGATGAAACGAAGTTCGAAGAAACTCTTCCGTGATGATGACGAAGAATAGTATTCTGAGCCATACTTGAAGTAGAATATGCCGTGCTGAGTATAGCACGGCTACCGCTTATTTTTAGATGCACAATCTCCAACACCAGAGTGAAGTGCTCCCAGAAACGGCACTGGGAATGACTCTGTGAGGTCATATGTGCGTTAGATCAACCTCATACCATCATTCTATTCAGAAACATTTAAGCTTCTATCTAACCTTGCAAAACCTTATTTTTATATAACACGACATAGTATATGTTCAAAATGCGCATTTTGAATAGATGTCTAGCAACATATCTCCACAAGTCTAAAATAGTCAACTGCGAGGTAAAAGTTGTTAATACACAGTAGAAAGCAGCGGGGATTCCGTACGTTGATTACACAAGAAAAACTCCAAACCATCTTATCGCGACTTAAATCGCAAGAAGGTGTACGTGGAGTTGTTGTGACCAACATGGAAGGTCTTCCACTAAGTAGTGATTTAGACTCCGAAACGACTGAGAATGTCGCTGCAATAATTACCTCTCTCGTTGGCAAAGCCCTTGATGCAGTAAGGGAACTTCGTGAGGGGTCGCTGTCATTCCTGACTCTTGATACGACCAAGGGCCAGATTAACATCGCACCGGATGTGAGTGAGGGTGTCATACTGGTCGTCCTCAAAAATAATGAATAATGGAGTGTACTTGAATGAGTGATCCAAAAGCCTTCGATAAAATACTGACTGAAATCATCAGACAGGACAAGGGCATAAAAAAGGTGATTCTCGTAGATAAGACAGGCCTTACCATAGCTAACGTAAGCAAACTTAGCTATTATCCTGTCGACGTGGATTCAATCGGTGCTATCGCTAGCGCAGTCTTCTGTGCAAGTGAGGAGCAGGGCAAGAACCTGCAGATTGGGGAGCTTGAGATAGTCACTTCTGAATTTTCAGAGGGCAAGATCTTCGCCTCAGCCTGCGGAAAAGGTGTACTCTGCGTAGTATCAGAGGCAGAAGTCAATATTGGCCTGATCCGGCTTGTGATGAAGAAGCAAGGTGTGCAGTTAGCTGATGAGCTTGATAAATTCCTAGCAGTTGAACCATTGTCCCCCAAGGACAGTGAGCTAGACGAGGAAGACCTTAAGTCCGCCTTAGCTGAGCTCGAACGAGTATGACCTGAAAGCAACAACAATTGCAAAGGTCATTGTGTCCTATCAACTCTAGGTGTATCCAAATATAGTTAATATTAGATAATGGTTCAAATAACAGGTCTAGATTGATGAGATACAAGATTCTTGTCCCACAAAGGCTTTTATGAGACATGATTTCTAACTCAATTAATCTCCCCACACAGGACCCAAGTTTCGATATAATGAGGTGTTGATAATTCGCAAAGACGACAAGGGCAGAATTCATTTGAAACTAGTCTTCTATGGTCCCAGTCTAGGCGGTAAGACCACAGCTCTCAGATGGCTCTATGGAAAAGTAGAAGGTCTACAGAAGGGAGAGTTCACTGCTATCGAGGATGAAACCAATCGAACACTCTTTTTTGATTACGTTCCAATGTCCGCTGGTGGACGAGTCCTTTTTGATGTCTTTACAGTAGCAGGACAGAAGAGGCACAGGCATCAGCGAAAAGTAGTCTTACAGGGTACCGATGGTATCCTCTTTGTAGCCGATTCATCACCAGACCAGCGTGATGAGAATACAGAGAGTTTTGAAGAATTGAAATTATTCTTGGGTGATGCTCTTGGGCGCGAAATTCCTATAGTGGTCATGCTTAACAAGAGAGACCTGCCCAACAGAATGTCACGTGATGAAATGCTTGATCTCCTCGGTCTTGGAGGCAATGTTCCAATCTATGAAACCATTGCAGTACAAGGCGTAGGAGTTAAGAGGGCGTTCCAAGCTATAGCACGAGAAGTCATATTAAAACGCATGTATAAGTAATTTAAAGGTGAAACAAAATGGGAGAATCCCGCGAAAATACACTCGAAGGTGTTCTGAACGAACTTCAGGGAAGTATTCCTGAGATTGAAGCCTGTGCTATAGTAAGTGTTGAAGGGCTCCCAATTGTATCAGCTCTTCCCACTGATGTTGATGAAGCAAAGGTAGCAGCTATGACTGCAGCAATGCTGACTCTAGGGGAGAAGGCTGCAATGGAACTGGGTAAAGGAGAGCTAGAACAAGTAAACGTCAAGGGTGTCAATGGCTGGTTGCTTGTTGTTCAAGCTGGAATGAATGCCTGTCTTACCGTATCTACAACTGCAAATGCTAAGCTCGGGCTAATATTCTTGGATATGAAACGTGCTGCAGAAAAAGTCGCAGCAATGATTTAGTACACCAGCATTCCTAGCACCAACTCTATTAGGGGTACATGTTCGACTACTCATTGCAGAGGGCGTTATCGTTGAATATTACCGGACCTGTCTATCGATTATACGAGTACTTCCTGTATCGGCAGTTAGATAAAAAACACTCCCCACGCCATGTTGGTATTATTCTAGATGGAAACCGACGTTATGCCAAAAAACAGGGTATGGAAGTTCCATGGTTTGGTCACTATAAAGGTGCAGAAAAAGTCTTGGAAGTGTTACGTATCCTCTGGGAGGCTGGCGTTAAAGTATGCACACTTTATGCATTTTCGGTAGAGAACTTTAACAGAAACGAAGATGAAGTTCGAGAAATTATGAATTTGGCGAAAGACAAGTTCTCAGAAGTTGTAGGAAATCCTGATGTTCATAAACACAAAGTACGGATTCAAGCTATCGGACGAGTTGATCTCTTACCTGAGGATGTTCAAGTAGCAATCATGGCTGCAGAAGAAGAAACTCAAGGTTATACAGATCATATCCTCAATGTTGCTATTGGCTATTCAGGTCGAGCAGAACTCGTAGATGCTGTAAAAGCGATTGGGGAAAAGATACAGGCTGGTACAATGACACCCTCCGATATCACTGAAGAAGTAATTGAAGGTCATCTCTATACAAGTGGTGTACCGGATCCTGATCTCATTATTCGAACATCAGGTGAAGAACGATTGTCCGGTTTTCTTCTTTGGCAATCTGCATATTCAGAGCTATATTTTGCACAGATTTATTGGCCTGCTGTTAGACGAATTGACATCTGGCGCGCATTGCGCTCCTATGGTGAACGTTCAAGACGATATGGAAAGTGACCTTTGAACCCATTATGACACAGTCTTTTATATGGCAAATTCCTTGATTTGATATTACAGGAGACTATGCGATATTGGCTAGAACTCCAGTTGATGTCTATCGAGGTCTCATAAACACGCAGCTCGATGACGAAACAGTGGAACAAATCAACTCAGTTGTATCTAGGTTTGCTGACTTTGTGTTCGCTGGTGAAAAACTATCTATTCATCTCAATAGATTCATTCGCCTTACAACTCGGTTGATAGCATTCATAGACTCTGAAACAATGGTCACTCATGATCATCTAACAATGTCTGTTGATCTTCTTGATTATCTTACTTCTGCTTCGAAATGGTGGACAGTTACGCGACAAGAACCTGGCATTGTTCTGAGACCCCCATCTCGCGAAGCTCGTGGATTTATCAAATCCATTGCAGACCTTCATGTTGGTGGAACTACCCTCCAAAGAATCTCTGGAGCTACAGACAAACTCTCTAGATTTCTTGAAGAACATGATATTGAATCATCAACTCAGGTTGAAGATTTCTGTAGTAGTATGCTCTCAGCTTGGGCGTTACTCAGTGCATTTGCATGCAAAGGGCAAGGGCGGAATGTTGCTACAGAAGCTGATTTCGAAACAGCTTATGATGTTGTACGTATACTTCTATTCTATGTTGAACTTTATGACTTCAAAGCTCTTACCGTAATTCGCCAACTGGGCTCTCACACTCTGCTTCCTAAAGCCGCTAGTGTGAATTTCTCTCCAGGATTTGAAAAGAAGCTGAATGCATCAGTTGCTGCAAGCCTTGAGAAAGAATATGGTGGGCATTTTATTCAGATGGCAAAGGCCACGTCTGGCGCAGCTCGTTCTATTCTAACAAATTCATTAAGGATACTTGGCCAACTTCAGGCTGTGAAACAGGGCATTAAACGTCTTGAAGAGGAACACTATGATTCTATCATTATTGGTTCATTAGAGCTGATAGAGAGTGTAGGAGTATCATCTGACTTCCTTCAGGATGATTCAGCAGCAATATCGATTTTCAAAAGCCTTCAGCCAGGCGATGGAGTTGAAGAAAGAATCCAACTATTGGTCAGACGACTCGAAGGGTTAATTGTAGACTCTACAGGGAATAAGGACTTCCTCTTGCAATATGCACGACTGGTACCACGTCTTATTGCATTGATTTTACTTCTAGCTAGTAGAACTAAAGATTCTCCAACTACTCCCATTCAGGACGCTGATCTAAAGAGAGGTCTGATTCTTGTCTACAAATTAATCAATGGCTAACTTCTGATTCACCTATAAGAATTCGTGCATCAACGACAAGAGTACCCTTTCCCTTCTCATACACAAAGGTTGGATTACAATCCAGTTCATTAATCTCAGGATTCTCATCAATCATTTTAGATACGGCCAGCATGACCTCGACTAAGGAATCTATATCTCTTGCAGGTTCACCGCGGATACCTTCAAGAATCTTATACGCTTTCAGTTCTTTCAACATCTCTCTAGCATCAATCTCAGTGAAGGGAATCAGTCTGAATGATACATCTTTGAGAACTTCTACAAAGATACCACCCAGTCCGGCCATCAGTGCATGACCGAATTGTGGGTCCTTTGTGACGCCAACAATAATTTCTGTCCCCATTTCTGCGAAATCAGAAATGAAGACGCCACGACTGAGATCTACTTCAATTCCCTTCTCTTTTCCGTAGTTCTTTGCATTATCCATAATCTCAGTGAATGCCTTACGAACTTCATCATCGTTCTTAAGATTGATTTTAACTCCTCCCGCGTCGGATTTGTGCAAAACATCCTTGGAAAGTATCTTTAGCACTACAGGATAACCGATTGCCTTGGACTTTTCCACAGCCTCATCCGCAGTCACTGCTGTGTCATAAGCTGGAATGGGGATCCCATATGCATTCATTATGTCCTTTGCTTCGTTCTCCAGTACAAACGTTCTTCCCTCTTCGAGGGCAGTCTTGAAGATTTTTTTCGCTTCCTTCATCGTTTTCCAGACCTCTACTCTACTTGCTACCGCAGTTAGTTCCTTTTATGGTTTATCCGAGATGCGAGTTTTGTTGAACTTATGCCTGTATTTGATCTCTCCATATTGTGCTAGCCCTTTTGCTGCAAGTGCAGCCTTTTCACCAGTTGCATATGTTGGTACACCCATTAATTCCATTATCTCCCCCGCTTTTGTAGTGAATCCGCCTCCCATTGAAACCACAACAAAGGGAAGCCCTGATTGTCTTTGGTGATTTGCTATCACGTTGGTGATCTCCATGCTCAGACTAGGGGTCTGAAGGAGCATACCTACTACATACATGTCATATTCACCACTCTTGATTGCTTCTTCGAAGACAATATCATACCTAGTTGAATTTGCATCTCCCACAACATCTATGGGATTTCCTACCGCACAATAGGCTGGCAAGCGCTCTTTGTAAATTTGTGTTAGTTCTTTTGATGGGGATGGAATGGCTAACCCTGTGGCTTCGAGTGCATCAGTTGTCATAACACCCAGACCTCCGCCATTAGTGACCATTAGAACTCTATCTCCCTTTGCAGCATGTTGCATTGCAAGAGCTTTAGCTGCATCAAACATATGTTCAAAGTCATTCACTCTGATTACACCAGATTGCTTGTACGCAGCATCAGCGACTTTATCTGACCCTGCAAGAGACCCTGTGTGAGAACTCGCTGCAGCTTTTGCTTTCTGTCCTCTTCCTGACTTGACAACAAGGACCGGCTTGTGTGGAGTCACTCTACTAGCAGTATCAAAGAAAGTTCGACCCTTGTCTTGATCGTAGCCCTCTGTGTAGTAGCATATGACTTGAGTTGAATCATCATTGGCCAGATAGCAGAGTAAATCATCATCATCTACATCACATTTGTTACCTAGACTGATTAGTTTACTAACACCAAGACCTAATTCAGAAGTCCAGTCCGAGATTGCCGCTGCAAAGGCTCCTGATTGAGATACCAAGGAGATATTGGCAACGTTACTGGGTTTTGGCCTACCACATCTATACTCGGGTAGGAAAAATGTGTCAATGTGACTGAGCGTATCTACTACACCGATACAGTTTGGTCCAATGATACGAATCCCATGTTTCTTTGCTATATCTACAACCTCATCCTCGAGTTCTGCGCCAATAGGTCCCGTTTCTGAAAAGCCTCCAGAAATGATGATTGATGCTTTGACTCCTTTTGCTGCAATATCTTCAAACACTCTTGGAGTTATTCTCGCTGGAACTGCAACGATTACCATATCAATAGGGTCTTCAATGTCTTGGAGTGTTGGAAAACAGGGAATCCCAAGGACTTGCTTGTACTTTGGATTCACCGCATAGACCTTCCCTGTGTATTGCGGTTTGATAAAATTCTGAACTATTGAAGCTCCTACACTGTTCTGGCTAGCTGATGCACCATAAATTGCAACGCTCTTAGCGTTGAAAAAGACATCAATTGACTCGGTAGACCCGCAGTTCACTATTTGTTCACCCTAATATCCTATGATGACTGAACTGGTTTCGCTCCTAAATAGTACTTGTTCTTTGCCATATAGCCCCTAATGATAATCCTAAAAGCGGAAATAGTTGGGTCTGTGATGAGGTTGAACTGTGAGCTTTGACATCCTTAATGATGGCTATCAGATTTTGAGGTCATCTGCAAATGAATTTGATATGTGGTTGTCTAAGGCTTTCCAATCTAGACTGAATTCCTTTGGTAAGCAGCTTGCTTGTTATAGCCCTACAGCCTATCCCTATCAGATTAAAGATCACAAACAAGTACGTTCTAACAACTTTCTCTCTCTCAGTGTAACTGGGACTTCCTGTTCATTAAACTGCGAGCATTGTGATAGTCAGCTCCTGAAAGGTATGGAGGAAACTCTTACTCCTGAATCGTTGTTTGAGCGATGTTTGGATATTAAGAATCAAGGAGGAGAAGGTGTCCTAATCAGTGGCGGCTCTGACTCTACGGGTCATGTTCCCCTTGGAAGATTTGGTCAAGTAATAAAGCGAGTGAAGAATGACTTAGACCTGCAAGTTGTGGTCCACACAGGTCTTGTGACACCTGAAACTGCATATCAATTAGCGGACGCAGGAATTGATGCTGCAATGCTTGATGTCATAGGTGATGATGAAGTGTCATCCAAAGTGTATCACATTTCTGATGGTCCAAAAAAGATGCGTAGGTCTCTTGACATTCTTGAAGAGCACAAAATTCCTACAGTTCCTCATATTCTCGTTGGACTGAATTATGGCCAACTCAGAGGAGAAATAGAAGCCCTTCATATGATTTCAAAAGGCAATCCTTCTGCTGTGGTTATCATAGCCCTCAATCCTGTACGAAAGACTGCCATGGAGAATGTCACTCCTCCATCGCCCGAAGCCATCGGTCGAATAATGTCAGTGGCGCGCCTTGGTTTCCCAGAAATCCCAATTTTGTTGGGTTGTGCACGACCTATGGGACAGCACAAGATTGACACAGACATGTATGCAGTAAGAAGTGGTGTTAATGGTATTGCAATGATAAGTCAAGAAGGTGTAGATTTTGCTAGGGCACAAGGTCTTGAACCAACATTTGAAGATGTGTGCTGTAGTCTTGCCTATCAAACACTATTGTGATTTCTTCTTACAATCCATCCTACAATCTCATAGCCAAGATCAAAGAACCAGAGACCTACTGCTGCTGGAAGTAGTAATGGCCAAATCAGTGCAATCAGAATGACTGAAACCTTCAATGTAAATCTGTACTCAAAGAATTTGTATGCTCTTGGTGAAACTTCTTTGTCTGTCCATTCATTACCTCGTTCATCAAGAACAGCAGCAAGGAACATCATAATGACCAGTGTTAACCAGTCCAACCAACTACTGATAGGTGGAATTCCAACGAACAATACTACTACAAAAATCAACACAAATCCAACTACAAACTGCAGACGATTGACTTTCCCGGATGCAATTACTCCAATGATTATACTCGTTATGAGGGCTAAGTCATATTCCGACACAGTCATGATGAATCCAAAAAGAATTCCCGCAAGAGCGAGCGGTACCCATGATAGGTCTGGTTTATCCAACTCATCAAGTAGATCATCACCAATCTTCAGGGTCAGTCCAGCAAGAAAATAGGCTGAGAAATACGCTACCCACTCTATCATTCATATTCACCATTAGAAATAAACAATATTGTAAAGTGGCCCCTCAGCTTAACTATGACTCGTCGCTGGATATTTCTACCCTCGGATAGCCAATTACATCACCGGAGCCAATTGGACTTTCGATGATTTCCTGATAAAACTTCGTGATTGTCCTATATGAGGACAACAGGTGTTCCAATAGCCTGACCTGGGAGGTTAGTATTGAATTTTGCTCTGACTGCACCGCTGTTGCCATGTGGTCCCAACACTTTACCCAAGATTTCCTTCTCACCGGGTGAAGTCCATTTCACCTTACGCCCTACAAGTGCTGCAGCCTCCGCTTTGGTCTTTGTCTCACTAAATAGCAAAATCACTTGATTTGTGTGCTGTAGGTGCTTCCCTCTTCTATAACTAGTGACAACACCTTTTTGACCAGTTGATACTTTGGTTGGAGACATGCGGAGTTCCTCCTATGGGAGTTCTCGTGAACGCGCTTTGAAATCGGATATAAGACTTACTGAATGAACTTTCTTTTTTGTTCATTTGCTAGCCAATCTCAGGTCCATCCTTTGTACTCGAATCAACTGAACTTGATTTCGGGCTCTGTCTTTGAAAACGGGCATCTTCCTCTTTCCCTTTCTCCATCAGTACATCTCTGATTACCCATCCGACCTGGTCTTGTTTCTGAGCAAGTTTGAAAAGTGCAAACCATGTTCTTCCATCCCCCATGACTCCCTGAAGATAGAGATCATCTACCATCATTCGCGCCACGCCAATCTTGTCAGTTGCGGTTCGTATTGCAGTGTCTATTCTTCCTTGACTATCGACAACTTCTTTGACTCTCCATGCATGCTGTAATGCGCTCAGAAAAGAGAGGAAGACAACAAAAGCCACAATCAAGAAAGATTGGTTCACATCCTCTACGGGAAAGAACGAAAATCCAATAGTATACAGAGAAGATACCAGAAGTACAAGAAATAAAACCCCTTCACCAAATGCATTTTCGAAACTAGTGATTCGCCAGTTATAGTATCTAGATAGCCTTGAAGATGGTGAACGAAAAGTCATAATATCCATCAAGTATCTATTTCTTGAAATCCTACCTAGATAGAGCCAACCGGCTTGCAGGACTAATGCGTGTAGTATGAACAACAGTGAAACTGGGCTGTAGAGGACCTGCATAAATTATCACTTGTTGTTTTGCGTTTAAACATATGGAACAGCGCTATAGCGTAATACTTTCGGAGGCCTCTCTAAGATGCTTCCATCTATTCTAGAAAACGAAATACAATACAAAACCTGAACCTCTCTGGAGTATTAGTGCTCATAGGGTTTATTCTGGCCCAGTGCCGTTCCTGGGTGGGCAAAGACCCGCTTGTCGAACTTTGCCCAACTAAAAATGATCGGTTTATTCTGGATTGCGCGGGTCCGGGTCTTGCCCTCCCGGAATTGTACCTGGACTCGCCTCCTCTCCCTCTTCTTATAGAATCACTTATCATCATAATCCTTGGTTCGGACACTGGTGACTACTATGGACAGAGTTCATCATATCGATCCATCACAATCCAAGGAGCTACATTCGTTCCTTGATGCAATGAACAGAGTAGGAGTACTGGGAGCTGGCCGTTTAGGTAGAACCACAGAAATCATTCGAAAGATGTTCGATGATCCTGAATGCTTCACTTTCCTGTCAATGTCCGGACCAATGGTTCCCGGAGGACTGAGAAAAGTCGTTAGTCACCTTGTGAACTGCGGAAAAATAGATGCGATAGTCACTAGTGGCGCTAACATAGTTCATGACTTGGTTGAAGCATATGGAGGGGCTCATTATCGGGTTCCCAGTGGGAAGGATGATTATGAACTACGTAAGGCTGGAATGGGTCGTATTGCTGACATCTATGTGACGGACGAGGATTTTGAGAAATTTGAGAAGGGCATCTATGCATTTCTTGATAGTCTCCCCGAAGAAAAGATGACAACTCTTGCACCCAGCGAATTTCTTACTGCACTTGGCCTTACAATTAATGATGACGCATCGATTTTGAAACAGGCTGCGAAAAAAGGAGTCCCCATTTTCTCTCCCGGATTGATGGACTCAATGCTAGGATTTCATCTTTATACATACAGTACGACTAAGAAACTGTCACTTGATTTTGTGAAAGATCTGCGGATCTTAGGGGAAATTGTGACCGCGACCAAGAAAACTGGTGCAATCATGCTTGGGGGAGGTCTCACGAAACATTTCACCATGGGCTCAACTATCCTCAAGGGAGGTCTCAATATGGCTGTTCAGATCACATTGGATCGCCCAGAAGGGGGCAGTCTTGGTGGAGCTCCACTTATTGAAGGTATTTCTTGGCAGAAGATGCAGACTGAGTCCAATTTTGAGACGGTCATTGGTGATGCAACCATCATCTTTCCCCTGCTTGTTCTAGGTGTGATATCTTAGTTCTCTCATAATGCCAGAATGCTTGATTTCGATTTGTAATCCCTAAACCAATTCACAATAGTTAAATATCAACTTCTGTAATTGTTCGATGTGTTTACTATGGGCGAAACGAAATGGCCAATGCCTTACAAGAAAGGCTCTGTATATTTTCAGTATCAAGTGAAGGACTTTGATCGTGCGAAGAAGTTCTATTCTGAAATCATGGGATTTGAGATTACTTGGGATGGTGGAACAGATGTCGGATGGGCTGAATTTGCATTACCAGCCGATGGTGCACGACTAGGCATCAATCTGATACAAGAAGGTGAACATCGACAGGGTTCAGGGACTCTAACACTGGATGTCTGGGACCTTGATACGTGTAAGACTTACCTAACTGAAAAAGGCGTGGATACATCTGATATTATTGATATCCCTGATATGGTTTCATACTTCAATCTAAAAGATCCCGAAGGGAATCCTATACAGATCGTAGCTGACCCTCGTGTTAAGACTGAAGAGTAGTAATTCTCTATCATTCGTCGTACTTCATAGCTATAATCAGTCCGATTAGCATTATTATGGCACCAATGTAGAGATGGTGTATCTGAAATCCACCGATAATGTACGGGTCGAAGTCAGGTAAAAAGTGAAGGAACTCAGTACCTGCCACAAAATCGTGAAGATCATCAATAAAAATTAACAGACCGATTATGACGGTTAATATACCAACAGCGACGCCTTTCTTTCCCACGATTATTCACTCCTATTGAGGGTCTTGACTAATCCCTCTCCCTTTTACATACCCTCGAACAGTTATCAATCCTGCTTCTTCACGAATTGCACGGTTAGAAATAGAACATCTGTGACTATAATCAGAAATCGCTCGTTTGGGTAGATGTTATTGACGCTATCAACATAGAATTCCCTATCCACTCCTTAATCCCTTGCATATATTGATATGACCACATTATAGAATGATACACGGAAATCGTTTGGTTGGGTGTTATCATGCACAATCAGAAATGTCTGACAGTCATCTTGGTAGCAACAAGTATTTTTTTGCCATATGGGGTTGTGACAACAAGTACAGTAGCAATGACTACAAACCAATACTGGTTGTTTCCCTTGTGGATTTATGTGTATGACTTTTCTAATTGGCTGAATTGGAGTTTTATTATCCCCCCTTTCCTGTCAATATACCACATTGTTCCATCTGTCTTTGGACTGATTTGGAGTGTACTGGGTTTCTATACTATTTATGCCATGCACCAACACTATGAGAATAAAAGAAATGTTGATTCAGTACGATTTCTCACACAGGTTTTTCTGGTCCTACAAAGTCTGACTGTGATAATTATCGGTTATTCATTGATGAACGAATATCTTCTCTATGTTGTTCCACTACCAATCCATTTTCTGGTTGTACTTTTCCTCATACGAAATCCTGTGAAGGATGTTGATTGAGATGGTGCTCATCAAGAAACACTCATTGTATTTGGGAACGTACACGAGGTCCTAGTCCCAATCAAGAGTTTCTTTCGCACAACTTCTTCAGATTGGTTGGTTTTAATCCCATATTTCCAGAAATTACTCGTTCCGGTAGCTATTTTTGACTCATCCACCAATGAATTCCCTATCCATGCCATAATCCTTTTATTCAAACACCTCGCGGAACCGTTGAGTCTAGTGACTCAAGACCATAAATTTCAAGGTGACCAATTATGGGAAAACGTCCCGGACAATGTTATGGTCTTTCTACTACTTTACTTTGAAGTTACTCAAATTAAATCGTATTTTTGAAGTATTTTGAGGAGTTTCTCTAGTTTCTCAGGATCCATAGTTGAATCGAGTTTAATCTGAACTGCAGATTTTGATTCATCTGAATCCAATTGCCTACTCTCTTGTGGTTGTGGTTTTACTTCTTCAACTGGCGTATCTTGTGCATTCTCAGCATCACTAATTTGAGACGATTCAGTTTGTTTTGAAACTCCATCTACTTTGATCAATGAAATCCCGCCAGTAGTAGCAGTTCCTAACCCAGCAAAAATAGCTGATGTCATGAATATTTTTGCGAACTCTTCTGTGTTTTCAAGGTGTACACCAAGGCTTCGATTAGCGTAGGTTTCTATTTCCGAAGTTTTCACAACCCTCCCACTACAAGTGTTGTAAGTTTTTTTGAAAACACTGCAGCTCATAAATGCCTTCACTAAATACGATGACCTCTCTGTTTTGGGTCTAGCAGCTATTTCTGAACAAAGCTCTGTAGTTTTGTACTGATCTTTTTCTAACAGTCCAAAATGCCTAAGTGCTGCAACCCGATATCCACATGCCTGACCAGAACTTATTCCTAAAACACCTCTACAGAAATCATCTTCATTCATTGCTTTCTTAGAAGTTTTTGAAGCAACTAGCTCGAAATTCTTTGATAGCTGTTTCAAATCATATCTTGGAAAACTAGCACCACCCTTTCTACCTTTACTCTTTGACATTCTATTCCCTCCGTCAGTATAAAATCCTGTGCATTACCACATAATGATAAGTGCTTCGAATAGATAGTAGAAGTTGAAAAGTACCTACTAATGCAACTTCAGTACCTAGTGACCACCGCATATCTGCTTCAGAATCGCGCCCGTGAACTGGCATATTTCTCCAAGCATTGAGGCCACGAAGTAATTCAGTACATGTGAAGACTTCAAGACCTCTAAGAATATTCCCTTGGTGTTTAGCTATTACTCTATGATGTCTAAGTTTAGAAATTATAGGTCCAATTGAGGTTATATCGTTACCATTATGGTCTACCAACTGAATGTTCCTTGCATTTGCTATCAGTTTCAAGTGATCTTCTAGTGCCCGCCCAATACATACAACTGCGTTTTCCGGTTCACTGACTGATAGTGTCAATGCTCTTGCTAAATCATTTTGAACATCACTTTCAACAAAATCAAAAGCATCTTGACCCAAAAACTGCAAAACAAAAGATCTAGCTGCCATTTCAGAATCCATAGAGGCAATCAGATTGGCAATTGTTGGAGATGCGACAGCAATAGTTTGAGTCTTAATATCTGGAGATATGGATATTATACCACTTTGTTCAATCAAAGTTCCGGCAAACAAACCCCATTTGGCAAGAACATTATACTCTCCTTCAATTGACGTTGATAGATTTAGTAAAATAGACATACGTCTTGCAGCTATATCCGAACTGTCATTCATATCCATGAATGAATGATACACAATATATGGTTGAAAATCTTGTAAATATTTTCTGAAAATCACTCGTTTAGTATCATCATCCCAATTTGAAACACGAATATTGTTATTGAGATTGAGTAGAGTACCTCTTTCATCAAGCAATTTCAGAAGAATACATGCATCTATTGCATCTTGAATCATGTTTTTCCTAGTGTAATGTAACTGGGTATAGCTCTGAGAGTATACATATCCACCTACTAATTCGCGAGTAGTGAATCCAAGAGAAACTCCCTGTAAACATTGTACCATCACATCAGAATTCGCATTAGGTATATTCATTCAACCTACCTCATTATTAGAACTCTTACACAACTCCACTACTAACCTCATAGTACTTCCTGAAAATCCCCGATACAGCAACAAGCTTGATTATTTTCAATCTACTAGTTCTCATTAGGGTTTCTATTATTGATTACAACTCATTTTGAGTCAAAGTTTACAAGCTGTCATAAATCAGAAAGGACCTACCCCTCCTTCGGATTGATCAAAATCTGGTAATTTTGTCTGTGATTCGAAGGGATATCTCACTGGGCCTCCTTTTTTATCGGTTTTTGGATGACATTGCGGACATAAGGTAATGAGATTCCATTCCTCATCAGGTCCACCCAAACTTTCAGGAAGAATGTGGTGAACTGGAAACCGTTTTTGGCCTCTCTTCCACTCTTTGTCACATGACTGACATTGATCATCATCTTTCGCCCTAATCTTTGCAGCAATAGGTTCCCAAACCTGTGGGTCTGTCCTTTTCTCGCTCCATCCTGGTAGCTCCCAACTCCGACCATACCGTGCTTTCTGTGTACCTGCAACCTTATCCCAATAAGCAGGGTCGGATTTAGCACAATCCATTGAACAATACTTACGGTCCTCTTCTTTGGATGGTTTAACGTAAAACTCTTTGTTGCAATCTGGATGTGCACATGTCTTATTCTTTCCCTTTTTCTGTGCTTCACTAGAACAATCTCGCGAGCAATATTTGGCATCTTTCCTAGAGTTCTTGAAGGTCTGACCACATTGAGCACATACGTGAGAATATTCTTTTTTTCGACTAGCTCTTTTCTTCTTGTCCTTCCCTCTGGGATTCTTCTTCATTCCTTGTTCTCGGTTCTTCCGTTTAGTTGGATCCTCCCATGCTGCGGTGGACCCTCCACTGATTTTCTTCTTGTCCCTTTCAGAACGAGGAACTCCTTTTTTACTAGAACCAAGTTTGCCTAATGCATTCCTTCTACAATCCTCTCCACAATATGCATTCCTGTATTTCTTTGGAGTTCTGGTTTT